>JACCDX011480438.1_pt1 | contig 27403 bp, 30 predicted proteins | sample 7449681 | NCBI WGS metagenome assembly JACCDX01 (sample SAMN15323450, study PRJNA562643) | freshwater metagenome | isolation source: river surface water | place: USA:Blue River Watershed | collected 2017-08-18
CGGTTACTTCGGCGTGGCCCCGGGAACCAACACCCTGACCAATCCCAACTGCATGGCCAGCCTGAACAAGGACGTCATCTTCACCAACGTCGCGCTGACCGACGACGGCGACGTGTGGTGGGAAGGCATGGGCGAGGCCCCGGCCCACGCCATCGACTGGCAGGGCAAGGACTGGACCCCGGCCATCGCCAAGGAAACCGGCGCCAAGGCCGCCCACCCCAACGCCCGCTTCACCGTGGCCGCGACCAACAACCCGGCCCTCGACAGCGCCTGGGACGACCCGGCCGGCGTGCCGATCGACGCCTTCATCTTCGGCGGCCGTCGGTCGACCACCGTGCCGCTGGTGACCGAGGCCCGCAACTGGACCGAGGGTGTCTACATGGCCGCGACCATGGGCTCCGAGACCACCGCTGCCGCCTTCGGCCAGCAGGGCGTGGTGCGCCGCGACCCCTTCGCGATGCTGCCCTTCGCCGGCTACAACATGTCCGACTACTTCCAGCACTGGCTGGACCTGGGCAAGAAGCTGGCCGCCTCTGGCGCCAAGCTGCCGCGCATCTACACCACCAACTGGTTCCGCAAGGGCGAGGACGGCAAGTTCGTCTGGCCCGGCTACGGCGAGAACATGCGCGTCCTCAAGTGGATGATCGACCGCATCGAGGGCAGTGCCCAGGGCCACGAGCATGTCTTCGGCGTGAGCCCGTCCTATGAGGAAGTGAACTGGACCGGCCTGGACTTCTCGGCCGAGCAGTTCAAGTCGGTGACCAGCATCGACAAGGCCGCCTGGCAGCAGGAGCTCAAGCTCCACGCCGAGCTGTTCGAGCAGCTGGCCTACCACCTGCCCCAGGAGCTGGCCGCGACCAAGGCCACGCTCGAGCAGCGACTGGCTGCCTGATCAGGCAGGCCGGGAGGCCTTCAGGAAAAAGCCCCTCGGTGAGGGGCTTTTTTCATGGGCAATCCTCCAGCTGGCGGCACTCGCACCGAGCCGGTCGCGCCAGAGGCGGCTCGCCGACCGCGACAGCTGCTCAGGCTGCTGCGGGCTGCGCTGCCGGCTGGCCCACCGGCTGATAACGCGCCCGGTTGTCCTCCAGCCAGCGCAGCGACGCCGCGGCGTCGTGGTGCGAGGGGTGGAAGTCGGCCTTGAAATAGTCGCGCCAGGGCCCGAAGGTCTGCCGGATCAGGCCCTGCTTGCCGAACAGGTGGCGCCAGGCGCTGGCCCAGGTGGCACGGCGCCACAGCGTGCCGTCGGCGCGCAGGTTGGTGATCGTCTGCCGCAAGGCGTCGGTGAGGAAAAAGAAGGTCACCAGCCGGAACCAGCGCAGGCGCCACTTCTCGTTGCCGCCCAGGGCCTTGTACAGGTCGAAGGCGGTGCTGCGGTGCTCGGCCTCCTCGGCCGCGTGCCACAGCCACAGGGTGGACAGGCGCTCGTCGGTGGAGGCCAGGACCTCGGGGTTCTGCAGCAGCCAGGTCGCGAAGATGGCGGTGAAATGCTCGTTGGCGGCGGTGGCCGCGACCGCGTGGCGCGGATCCAGCCCCTCCAGCTTGCGGATGCGGCGCTTGGCGCGCGGCTCCCAGGCGTTGGGCAGGCCCAGCATCTCGAGGTGCCCGTTATAGAGCGCGTGCAGCCGGCGGTGGGTGGCCTCCTGGCCGACGAAGCCCTTCACTTCGGCTTCAAAGCGGGCCTGCTTCTCCTCGGGCAGGGCCTTGAAGGCGTTGCGCACCGAGTCAATGAAGAACTGCTCCCCGACCGGGAAGCTCATGGACAGGGCGTTGAAGAAGGCCGAGCGGAAGGGGTCATTGCCGCACCAGTGGCGGGCCATCGGGGCTTCCATGTCGACAAGCAGTCGACGCACGACAAGGTCGGTCATTCCGGGTCTCCAAGGCTGAGAGGCAGCGACCGTCCCAGGCCAGGGCTGCGACCCCGGTGCGGTACGGCCACGTACCAATTGCCGGATGGTGCGGCAGGCCGCTGGTACTGTCAAGTACCGTCAGGTAACATGACCCCATGGCCGGGATGGAAACCAGCACCGGGGCCGAGAGCCCGTCCGCCGACCCGAAGGCAGCCCACCGGGAGCGCTTGCTCGAGGGGATGGCCCAGAGCGTGGGCCGCCGGGGCTACGCGGACACCACCATCGCCGACATCGTGGCCCAGGCGGCGGTGTCGCGCCGGACCTTCTACGAACATTTCCAGAACAAGGCCGACTGCCTGCTCGCGCTCTACACCACGGCCAGCAGGCAGGGCCTGGCAGTGCTGCAGGAGGCTCTGGACCCAGCCCTGCCCTGGCAGGACCAGGCCGAGGCGGTGCTGCGGGCGTACCTGGGCTGGATGGCCCAGAGCCCGGCGCTGACCCATGCGCTGTTCACTGAAATCCTGGCTCTGGGCGAGGCCGGTCTGGCGGCGCGCCGGAAGGTCCATGCCGACATGGCCGAGTTCATCGAGGGCCTGGCCAACGCGCCGGGGCGGCCGGGCAGCCCGGTCTCACGGGCGATGGCGCTGGCCCTGGTGGGCGGCATCCACGAGGTGGTGTTCGAAGCGGTGGAGTCGGGCCGCGGCGGGGCGCTGGCCGAGTTGGCGCCAGTGGCCGCGGAGCTGGTTCGCCGGGTGGCCGGGGACTGGCCAGGAACTAGCTGAAGTTTGCGCCCACTGGCGGTGTATTCATTGCGATATCAGCGCTTGGCCAGCGCCGCCTGGCGCCGCTGCCGTGCCCGCCGCTGGGCATCGCGCTGTGCCCAGGCGTCGAGATGACGCAACACCACGGCCGGTAGCACCCGGACCAGGCCGCGCCACACGGCCAGGGACAAGCGCTGCATCAACGCTGCTCAGCGACGTAAGCGCGTGCTTCGGCGTCCATGGCGCGGCTGATGTCGGCCATCAGGCGGGCGTCGAAACGGGCAGCTTCCAGGAAGCGGGCATCCTCGCGGGCCTGGCGCAGCGAGGCCAGGACGCTCACCACCGGGCGGCCGATGGCGGCCAGCAGGGCCAGCACGGCACGGGCGGTGAAAGCGGGTTGGGCCCACTGGGCGACCCGCTCGAAGCGGGCAACGCCGGGGTGCTGGGCGGGCATGTCGACATGGACGAAGGTGGTCATGGTCAATCCTCTTGAGATCCGAAACAGGCCGGTTTTGCCGGCAACGGATGAGATACTAGGGTTGACCCTGATATTTTCCAAGTTTAGATTGGTGATGAATAATATTCACCAAACACATGTCCACGAATTTCCGCACGCTGGACCTGAACCTGCTCCGGGTCTTCGACCAGGTGATGGCTGAGCGCAACCTGACCCGCGCCGCCCGCAACCTGGCCATGACCCAGCCGGCGGTGAGCAACGCGCTCTCCCGTCTGCGCGACTTCCTGGGCGACCGGCTGGTGGTGCGCAGCGGCTACGGGGTCGAGCCGACGCCGCGCGCGCTGGCCCTGTGGCCGGCCGTCAGCGACGCCCTGCGCCAGCTCGAGGGCGCGCTCGCGCCCGGTGACTTCGACCCGGCCCGGGCCCAGGAGAGCTTCGTGCTGGCGATGGCCGACGCGACCGCGGCCACGCTGATGCCGGGCCTGGTCGAGATCCTGGCCCGCGAGGCGCCTGGCGTCGCGATCCGCGTCGTGCCCCTGACCACGCGCGATCCGCGGCCGTTGCTCGACGAGGGCCAGGCCGATTTGGCGGTGGGCTACTTTCCGGCGGTGCTGTCCGACCTCACCGCGCAGGCGCAGGCCGGCATCGCCACCGCCTTCGAGCACCAGCGCCTCTACGACGGGCACTATGTCTGCGTGATGCGCAAGGGGCACCCGCTCGCCGCCCAGCCGCTCACCCTGGACGCCTTCTGCGGCGCGCGCCACCTGCTGGTGAGCTTTTCCGGCCGGCCCTACGGCTTCATCGACGAGGCCCTGGCGACGCTGGAGCGTCAGCGCCACATCGCGCTCACGGTCAACCAGTTCTTCACCGCCGGCCAGGTGGTGGCCACCTCCGACCTGCTCACCGTGCTGCCCCGCCACTTCGTTCCGGTGACCGGCATGGCGGGCGAGCTGGTGATGCGCGACCTGCCTTTCTACGTGCCGCCGGTGCACGTCGATTCGCTCTGGCACCGGCGGGTCAGCCCTCGCAGCGCCCATGCCTGGCTGCGCGATGCCGTGGCCCGGGCCTCCAGCCACGCGCTCGCGGTCCACCCCGTCTCGCCGTCCGTCCCCGCATGAAGATCCAGCTGCTCTCCGACCTGCACCTCGAGGCCCACCCGGCCCTGGAGATCGCGCCGGCCCCCGGCGCCGACTTGCTCGTGCTGGCAGGCGACATCGGCTCCTACCAGGACGGCAGCCGCCTGGCCGACAAGGACTTCGGCCTCGGCCGCTTCTCACCCCGGGAGGGCTGGCCCGTGCCGGTGCTCTTCGTGCCGGGGAACCATGAGTACGACGGGCTCGAGTTCGGCCCGGCGCGGGCGCGGCTGCAGGCGACCTGCGAGCGCCTGGGCATCACCTGGCTGGACCAGGCGGTGCAGGTGATGGACGGCGTCCGCTTCGTCGGCACCACGCTGTGGTCGGACTTCGAGGCCCTGGTGCCTTCCGACGGCCCGCTGGCGACGCAGCTCAAGGCCCGCGAGAAGGCCTTCCGCGCAGCCAACTTCTACCTGCGCAAGCACTCGGCCCTGCAGGACGGCGAGCGCCTGCTGGCCGAGCCGCTGCGGGAAGTGGCGCTGGACTGTCAGCGCTGGCTGCGCGAGGCCCTGTCGCAGCCCTTCGACGGGATCACCGTGGCCATCACCCATTTCGCGCCCAGCCTGCGCAGCGCCGACCCGCGCTATGGCCTGGTGCCCGGCACCGCCGGCTTCTGCAACGCGCTCGACGATCTGCTGCCGCTGGCCGACTGGTGGCTGCACGGGCACCTGCACTGTCCGCAGCACTACACCGTGGGGCGCTGCCGCGTGCGCGCCAACCCGCTGGGCTATGCGAGCAAGGGGGAGCAGGAGGGATTCCGGCCGGGGATGCTGATCGACCTGACGGAGCCGCCGGCGTGAGGCCGTGCCGGCCCGTGACGCTCCAAGGGCAATCAGCGGACGATCGACATGCCATCAACGGGCGTTGAGCCCGTCGAAGCAGGTGCTCATGATGAGCTCGATGATCTCTTCGTCGCTGTGCTGGCCGCCGGCCTTGAGGAACTCGACCACCGGGTCGCAGGCGCGGGCGAACAAGGTATAGAGCACCGCGATGGGCGGCAGCTTCGGGTTGAGGCTGCCGTCGGCCTGCGCAGCGACGATCCACTCCCCCAGGCGCTCGCTGATCTCCATCAGTCCGTCCATATAGGGCCGGCTGCCCATCAGCGTGGCGCGGAGGCTGGAGTTCTGGCTGGGCAGCGAGGGCATACGGCCAGCCAGCTGGGTCTGCAGCGTCCAGCGGACCACCGCCTGCAGCTTGGCCAGCGGCGCCTGCTCGGCGGCCAGCGAGGCGAGGAACTCGCGGGCGCCTTCCATCGCGCGCACCATGGCGGCGGCGGCGAGTTCTTCCTTGCTCTGGAAATGCTTGTAGAGACTGGCCTTGGCGATGCCGACGTCGGCGGCGACCTCGTCGACCGTCATCGCCTCGAAGCCCTTCTCGGCCAGCAGGCGGTTGACGGTGAGGATGATCGCCTCCTCGCGCGCGGCCAGCATCTGCTCCTTGAAGGAGGGCTTGGCAGGGGCGCTGGCTCCGTCACGCGCATTCATGGCGCCGGATTTTAGGCCGCGGCACCGCGCCGGGCAGCCCCCCGCCCCTTTGCCCCAGTGCGGCCGGGGGTCGGCCTCAGGGGCTGCCGAGGAAGCGCGCCGCGGCGGCAGTCACCGCCTGCGTGAGGCGGTCCAGCACGCCGGATTCGAGGTTCCAGCAATGCCAGTAGAGAGAGATCGGCAGGCTGAAGCCGGGCGTGAGCTGTACCAGCTCGCCCCGGGCCAGCCCCTCGCGGGCCATCAGCTCGGGCATGACGCAGGCGCCCCAGCCGGCGCGCACCGCCGCCAGCTGGCCCTCGGCGCTGGGCACGAAGACCTGGCGCAGGGCGACGGCCGGCAGGCCGAAGGCCCGGCCCACGAACTCGGACTGCATGTCGTCCTTGCGGTCGAAGGCAATGAAGCTGATCTGTCTGAAGTTGCGCGGTGTCAATCCTTCTGGACACTGCGCCCGGGCAAAGCCGGCGGCGGCCACCAGCACATAGTCCATCGACCCCAGGGCCACGACCCGGCAGCCGCGCAGGGGCTGGGGCAAGGTGGTGACGCAGGCCAGCACCTGGCCCTGGCGCAGGCGCTCGTGGGTGAAGTCCTGGTCGTCGGCGATGATCTCCAGCGGCAGGCCCTCGCGCACCAGGGCGTCCAGCGCCGGCAGCGCCCAGGTCGCGAGGCTGTCGGCATTGACCGCGATGGCCACCCGCTCCTCCTCGCGGCCGGTGCCGCCCAGGCCGGGCGCGAGCTGGCGCAGCTCGCCCTCGAGGTCGGCGCGCAGCAGGCGCAGCTGCCGGGTGTGCTTGAGGAGCAGCTGGCCGGCGGCGGTGGGCTTGAGCGGGCGGCTGCGGACAATGAGCGGCGTGCCCACCTGCACCTCCAGAGCGCGCAGCCGCTGCGACACCGCCGACTGGGTGATGGCCAGGCGCTGCGCCGCCTTGTCGAAGCCGCCCTCGTCGACGATGGCCGCGAGGCACTCCAGCGCATCCGGGTCGAATGTGCCCATGTCTGTTCTCCCTTCTCCCTGATCCACGGGGCTCCTGGCGTGAAGCCATTAGCCGAACTGATGATTCGCCGTCCAGTTTACGTCCGCTGCTGCAGGCAGCCGGCCCGGCAGAGCCCCCTCGCGCCTCGGGTGGGCCGGCCCGCAGGCATACTGAGGGCTTTGCCGCGGCTTGCGCCCCTCCGGCGCCCGCTGCTCGCGCTGATCCCATCCATGCCCGCCCCCCACCAGGCGCTAGCGCCCACTTTCACGCCACGCGAGTTCCGCGATGCCTTGGGCATGTTTGCAACCGGCGTGACCATCGTCACGACACGGACGCCCGACGGGCAACCGGTCGGGCTGACCGCCAACTCCTTCAACTCGGTGTCACTGGATCCGCCGCTGGTGCTGTGGAGCCTCTCGCAGGCAGCGGCCTCGCTGCCGGCCTTCCGGGCCGGCTCGCACTACGCCATCCATGTGCTGGCCACCGAGCAGCGCGAGCTGGCCGAGCGCTTCGCCGCCCGCGGGACCGACCGCTGGAGCGGGCTCGAGAGCCAGGCCGGCGCTGGCGGCGTCCCGCTGATCCCCGGCTGCGCGGCCATCTTCGAGTGCTTCAACCGCAGCCGCTACGACGAAGGCGACCATGTCATCTTTGTCGGCGAGGTGGAGCGCTGCAGCTGGCGGCCCGATGCCTCGCCGCTGCTGTTCCACGGCGGGCGGTTCTACACCGAGCATCCGCTCTAGACAGCGGCGCGCTCCCGCGCCAGCGCCACGAACCAGTCCATGCTGGCCGGATTGGCCATTGCATCCTGGTTGACCACTTTCTCCAGGGGCTGCCCGAGCAGCAGCTTCTTGACCGGCAGCTCCTGCTTCTTGCCGGAGAGGGTGCGCGGGATCTCGGCCACCTGGTAGATGGCGTCGGGCACGAAGCGCGGCGACAGGGCCTGGCGGATGGCGGCCTGGAGGCGGGCGCGCAGCGCGTCGTCGAGGGTGAGGCCGGGACGCAGCACGACGAAGAGCGGCATCCAGCTCTCGCGGCCCAGGTACTCGAGGTCGACCACCAGCGAGTCGAGGACTTCCGGCAGCGCCTCGACCGCGCTGTACAACTCGCTGGTTCCCATGCGCAGGCCGTGGCGGTTGATCGTGGCGTCGCTGCGGCCGTAGATGATGCAGCCGCCCTCGGGCGTGACCTTGAGCCAGTCGCCATGGCGCCAGACGCCGGGGTACATGTCGAAGTAGCTGGAGAGGTAGCGGCGGTTGCCTTCGTCGCCCCAGAAATACAGCGGCATCGACGGGATGGGCCGGGTGCACACCAGCTCGCCCACCTCGCCGATCACGGGCTGGCCCGACTCGTTCCAGGCCTCGACCGCGCAGCCCAGGAGGCGGCACTGCATCTGCCCTGGCACCTGCGGCAGCTCGCGGTGGCCGCCGATGAAGGCGCCTGCAAAGTCGGTGCCGCCGGAGATGTTGCACCACCAGATGTCGCCCCCACGTTCGCCCACTGCGTGTGGCTCTCTGCCCCCCGAGGGGGCCCTCGCGCCTTGGGGCGGCCCGGCGGCGCTCAAGGCGTCGGCCTCGGAGACCTCGCGCAACGCGCGAAACTGCGCCGTGCCCCAGCGCTGGACATCTTCCGCCAAGGGTGATCCGGTGGTGCCGAGAGCGCGCACCGTTCGCAGCCCCGGCATCGCCGCAAGGTCCACGCCCGCCTTCATGCAGTTGGCGTAGAAGGCGGCGCCGGCGCCAAAGAAGGTGACGCCCAGGTCGGCGGCGAAGCGCCAGAGGGTGGTCCAGTCGGGCGCGTCCTTGCTGCCGCCGGGATTGCCGTCGAACAGGCAGCAGGTGGTGCCATTGAGCAGCCCGCTGGCCTGCGCGTTCCACATGATCCAGCCGGTGGTCGAGTACCAGTGATAGCGCTCGCCCCAGGAGTTGGGGTGGTAGCTGCAGCCGATGTCGTTGTGCAGGGTCTTGAGCGCGAGCGCCACCAGCACCGTGCCGCCATGCCCGTGCACGATGGGCTTGGGCAGGCCGGTGGTGCCGCTGGAGTAGACGATCCACAGCGGGTGGTCGAAGGGCAGCCACAGCGGCTCGAAGGCGGCGGTGGCGGCATCGTCGCGGGACGTGGCGTCGGCGAAGTCGATGAACGGGCCGAGGTCGGACAAGGAGCCGGCGCCATGGTCCGCTGCACGCCCCTCGTGGCCCGGACCCGCGGCATGTGGCGCCAGGTTCCGCAGCATCACCAGATGCCGCACGCTGGGCAGCGCCTCGCGAAGCTCGCGGATGACGGCGACGCGGTCGATGTCCTTGCCGCCATAGCGCACGCCGTCGCAGGCGATCAGCGCGGTGGGTTCGATCTGCCGGAAACGATCGAGGACGGCGGCGGTGCCCATGTCGGGCGCGCACACGCTCCACACCGCGCCGATGCTGACCGTGGCCAGAAAGGCCACCATCGTCTCGGGCAGGTTCGGCAGGTAGGCGGCCACCCGGTCCCCCGGCTGCACGCCCTGGGCCTGCAGGTGCAGCGCCAGGCTGGCCACCTGCTGGCGCAGAACAGGCCAGGACAGCGTGCGCTCCTCGCCGCGCTCGTTGCGGCTGATCACCGCCGCAAAGCCGGCGTCATGCGCGGGCCCCACATGCCGCATCACCTGCTGCGCGTAATTGACCTGCGCGCCCTCGAACCAGCGGGCGCCGGGCATGCGGTCCTCGGACAGCACCGCGCGCCAGGGCGTGGGCGACTGCAGCCCGAAGTAGTCCCAGATGCTGGCCCAGAACGCGGGCAGGTCGGTGACCGACCACTGCCAGAGGTCCTCATAGCGCGCGAAGCGCAGGCCCCGGTGGGTGGCGAGCCAGTCCTGGTAGAGGCGGATCTGGGGAACGAAGGGGGCAGAAGACGCGGCGGGTGTGGGGGGTGGAGTGGGCATGGGCATGCGGATGTCGGCTTACCCGAATGAAGGCACAGGTCAGGGCCTCGCCGCTACAGTGAATTCCATGAATCACATGTCCGCCACTGGCCGATGAAGCCGCAGAAGCCCGGCTTCAAGGGCAACAAGCAGTCCCTGCCCTCCAAGCCCTGCGTGGCCTGCGGCCGGCCCATGAGCTGGCGCAAGCGCTGGGCGCGCAACTGGGACGAGGTGAAGTACTGCTCCGACGCCTGCCGGCAGCGCGGCGCGTCACCCCCGTGACACGGTAGCAGCCCGGGGGCGGCTCCAGGCAAAAGCGTCTAGGATCGCGGGCGCTGGTTCAGCAATTCCTGCAACACGCACACACAACACATACAAGAGGAGTCACCGATGGCAATGTTCCAGTGGAAAGAGAAACCGGCCAGCGCCCTGGCCGAGGGCGGCGTGGTCGCCCCCGACGAGCGCCTGGCCTGGCCGCAGACCGCGGCCATGGGCGTGCAGCACGTGATCGCCATGTTCGGCGCCACGGTACTGGCCCCGATCCTGATGGGTTTCGACCCGAACGTTGCCATCCTGATGTCGGGCATCGGCACGCTGATCTTCTTCCTGATCACCGGCGGCAAGGTGCCCAGCTACCTGGGCTCGAGCTTTGCCTTCATCGGCGTGGTGATCGCGGCCACCGCCTATGCGGGCAAGGGCCCCAACGCCAACATCGGCGTGGCCCTGGGCGGCATCATCGCCTGCGGCGTGGTCTACACGGTGATCGGCTTCATCGTGCAGGCTGCCGGCACCGGCTGGATCGAGCGGCTGATGCCGCCGGTCGTCACCGGCTCGGTAGTGGCCGTGATCGGCCTCAACCTGGCCAACGTGCCGATCAAGAACATGGCCGCCAACAACTTCGAATCGTGGATGCAGGCGGTCACCTTCGTCTGCGTGGCGGGGGTGGCGGTGTTCACCCGCGGCATGGTGCAGCGCCTCCTGATCCTGGTCGGTCTGATCCTGGCATCCATCATCTATGCGGTGCTGACCAACGGCATGGGCCTGGGCAAGCCGGTCGACCTCTCCGGCATCGCCAACGCCGCCTGGTTCGGCGCACCGGCCTTCGCGGCGCCGGTGTTCGACCCGGCCGCCATGCTGCTGATCGCCCCGGTGGCCATCATCCTGGTGGCCGAGAACCTGGGCCACATCAAGGCGGTGACCGCGATGACCGGCCGCAACCTCGACGTCTACATGGGCCGCGCCTTCATCGGCGACGGCGTCGCCACCATGGTCTCGGGCGCCTCCGGCGGCACCGGCGTGACCACCTACGCCGAGAACATCGGCGTGATGGCCGCCACCCGCATCTATTCGACCGCGGTGTTCTTCGTGGCCGCCCTGATCGCCGTCGTCCTGGGCTTCTCGCCCAAGTTCGGCGCCGTCATCCAGGCCATCCCGCTGCCGGTGATGGGCGGCGTGTCCATCGTCGTCTTCGGCCTGATCGCCGTGGCCGGCGCCCGCATCTGGGTGGACAACAAGGTCGACTTCTCCCAGAACCGCAACCTGATCGTGGCCGCCATCACCCTGGTGCTGGGCACCGGCGACTTCACCCTGAAGTTTGGCGGCTTCGCGCTGGGCGGCATCGGCACCGCGACCTTCGGCGCCATCCTGCTGTGGATGCTGCTGGGCCGCGGCGCGAAGTCCTGATCATCCTGCTTACTGATTGAATCCAAGCGAACCCATGGCACTCTGGAAGAAACCCATCTCGGTCGAGGCGCTCACCGCGCTCGGGCGCAACACCGCCGACGAGCACCTGGGCATCGAGATCCTGGAGGTGGGCGAGGACTTCATCCGCGCCCGCGTCCCCGTCGACCACCGCACCCGCCAGCCCTATGGCCTGATCCACGGGGGCGTGAACGTGGTGCTGGCCGAGAGCCTGGGTTCGCTGGGCGCCAACTTCGCCTGCCCGCCGGGCTACCACGCGGTGGGCCTGGACATCAACGCCAATCACCTGCGGGGCGTGAGCGCGGGCTGGGTCACCGGCACCGCGCGTCCGGTGCACATCGGCCGTACCACCCAGGTGTGGCAGATCGACATGCAGGACGACCAAGGCAAGCCGACCTGCGTCTCCCGCATCACGATGGCGGTGCTGGAGGCGAAAGGCTGAAGGCGCCTGCGCCCTGCACGCCTTGCCCCTGTGTGACGCCCGCCCTTCGGCGGGCGTTTTCATTGGGGCCGTGCCGATTGGCGACGGCCCCGGCCTCAGTCGGCGCCGCCCTCAGCCAGGCGCTTGCTTTTCCAGTAGACGTCATCGCCGCCGTTCATCCGGTTGAGCACGCGCGCGAGCACGAACATCAGGTCGGAGAGCCGATTGAGGTACTGGCGCGGCGCATCGCGCAGGGCCTGGCCCTCGGCCGCGCCCAGGGCGGCCACCGCGCGCTCGGCGCGGCGGGCCACGGTGCGGCACACATGCGAGAGCGAGGCGGCGCGGGTGCCCGCCGGCAGGATGAACTCCTGCAGCTTGGGCAGCACCGCGTTGTGCCTCTCGAGCGCCTCGTCGAGGGCGAGCACGGCGTCGGCCGAGAGCAGCTCGAAGCCCGGGATGGAGAGCTCACCGCCCAGGTTGAACAGCTGGTGCTGCACCTCGACCAGCAGCTGGCGGACGTCAGCCGGCATGTCCTCGCACAGGAGGAGGCCGATGAAGGAATTGAGCTCGTCGACGTCGCCCATGGCCTGCACGCGCAGGTGGTGCTTGGGGACGCGGGTGTTGTCCCCGAGCCCGGTGGTGCCGTCGTCGCCGGTGCGGGTGGCGATCTGGGTCAGGCGCTTGCCCATGTGATGTCTCTCCCGAAAACTGGTTCTGGGGATGGATTGTGCAGGAGGCATGGGACCGTGGGGCCATCGGGCTCTCCCGGGTGACGGCCGGCAGCAGCCTGCCTACACTGGGCCCGTCATGCCGCCAGGGCGGCACCTGCCGGAGACCCCCGATGAACGCCCCTGCCACCCTCACCCACCTCGCCCCCGCCCTCGCACCCCGTCCCGTGCCGGAGGACCTGCTGCAGGCGCTGCGTGCCCGCTTCGGCGAGCGGCTGTCCACCGCGCTGGCGGTGCGCCAGCAGCATGGCCGCGACGAGTCGCCCTTCGACGTGCCGCCGCCGGCCGCCGTGGTCTTTGCCGAGAGCACGCAGGATGTGGCCGCGGTGGTGCAACTGGCCGCGCAGCACGCGGTGCCGGTCATCCCCTTTGGCGTCGGCTCCTCGCTCGAGGGCCACCTGCTGGCGGTGCAGGGCGGCATCAGCGTGGACGTCTCGCGCATGAACCGGGTGCTGGCCGTCAACGCCGAGGACCTCACGGTCACGGTGCAGCCGGGCGTGACGCGCAAGCAGCTCAATGAGGAGATCAAGTCGACCGGCCTGTTCTTCCCGATCGACCCCGGGGCCGATGCGTCGCTGGGCGGCATGTGCGCCACCCGCGCCAGCGGCACCAACGCGGTCCGCTACGGGACCATGCGCGAGAACGTGCTGGCGCTGGAGGTGGTCACCGCCAGCGGCGAGGTGATGCGCACCGGTACGCGTGCGCGCAAGTCCTCGGCCGGCTACGACCTCACGCGCCTCTTCGTCGGCAGCGAGGGCACGCTGGGCGTGATCACCGAGGTGACGCTGCGCCTGTACCCGCTGCCCGAGGCGGTGTCGGCGGCGGTGTGCTCCTTCCCCAGCATCGAGGGCGCGGTGCGCACCACCATCGCCATCATCCAGATGGGCGTGCCGATCGCTCGGGTCGAGCTGGTCGATGTCAATTCGGTGAGGGCGGTCAATTCGCACAGCAAGCTGTCGCTGCCCGAGGCGCCGATGCTGCTGATGGAGTTCCACGGCTCGCCCGCCAGCGTCGAGGAGCAGGCGCAGCTGGTGCAGCAGATCGCCGCCGAGCACGGCGGCCTGGGCTTCGACTGGGCGACCACGCCCGAGGCCCGCACGCGCCTGTGGACGGCGCGGCACAACGCGTACTTTGCGGCGGTGCAGTCACGCCCGGGCTGCCGCGCGGTGACCACCGACACCTGCGTGCCGATCTCGCGCCTGGCCGACTGCCTGCTCGCCTCGGTGGCCGACGCCGACGCCAGCGGCATTCCCTACTTCCTGGTGGGCCATGTGGGGGATGGCAACTTCCACTTCGGCTACCTGATCGACCCGAACGCGCCGCAGGAGCGCGAAGTGGCCGAGGCCCTCAACGCCCGCCTGGTGGCGCGCGCCCTGGAGATGGGCGGCACCTGCACCGGCGAGCACGGCATCGGCCTGCACAAGATGGACTTCCTGGTGGCCGAGGCCGGCGCAGGGGCGGTCGACATGATGCGCACGCTCAAGCGCGCGCTCGACCCGAAGAACATCATGAACCCGGGGAAGATCTTCAGCCTGTAGCGCCCGCCCCGTTCAGCCCGCCGAGGGCGGTGCCGCCTGGCGTCGCCGCGGTCGCGGGGCCATGAGCGGGGACTCCCCAACGCGCGCGCTCGCGAAGCGCGGTGCGGGCTCGGGCCGGGGCAGGCCCTGAGCCTGTGCCTGCTCGACCCAGTCCGGCAGGATGAAGGTGCGCCGCTCCCGCAAGCGGTTCATGCCCTCGTTCCACTCCCACAGCATGCGCAGGCCCACGTGCGCGAAGCCGGGCGTCTGCCGGATGTGCCGCATCAATGCAGGGACTGTGTCTGCCACCGCGCTGCAGACACGATCGGCCAGCTGGCGCTGGCCCGCCGGCTCGACGCCCAGATGCTGCTGCAGATAGCGCCACAGGGCCTTGGACGCATCCCAGCGCTTGCGACCGTCCACGTACATGCCGGGCGGATTGTTCGCGTAGGCGTCATAGGCGAGCACGGTGAGCATGTCGTAGACCGGTGCCACCCGCACATCATCGAAGCCGTCGTAGAGGAATCCCAGGTTCTTTGTGTGGCAGTCGGCGTTGCCCAGGGCGTAGGTGAGCAGCAGAGTGAGCGCCAGGTGCTCGTTGGCCGCGCGCAGCCCCTCGCGCGGGACATAGTCACGGAGCAGCCGCGCCACCCGCTCCCAGGTCGACTCGTACTTGTCGTCTGGCGTGAGGCCCAGCAGGCTGCAGAAGTCTTCGAAGCCCTTGCGCCGGGAAGTGACGGGGTCGATGTCGAACCGTTCGACCACCAGTACCTGGCCATCGTCGGAGACCAGGGTACGGGCAGTGGGCACGCCGGCGGCGGCGGCCGCCTGCATGCACAGGTGCTCGTTGAGGGCGACGAAGGGCTGACTCGCCGAGCTCGACTTGACGATATGCCGCTCCGTGGCCAGCGTGCCCCTGCGGAAGAGGGCCTGCGTCTGCGGACTGAGGAATTTCGGGAATACGCCGGACACGCCGGATGCAGCGTGCCGTGACATCAGGTCGAGAAAGACCCGCTGCGAGGCCTCACCATGCAGCAGCGGGGCCAGGTCCTCCAGGGCGGCTACCGGTGTGGGCTCCGCGGCGACGCTCACCTGGACGCGTCCGATGAGGTTGTGGCCCACGGCAGCGAGCAGGTCCAAGGGGCTCGCCCCCAGGTGCGGCCCCAGCTGCTCCTTGAGCACGGACAGCAGGAAGCCCTCGGGCAGGCTCACCTGGAAGAAGGGGTGCAAGGCCGGCCAGCTCCAGCTGGCAGTCTGCACAGGCATGGTGAGCGAGACGAACTCCTGCGTGTCCGTGCCGGGCAGGTAGGTGAGGTGGTGCTCGAAACCGTCGCCGCTCTCCAGCGTGGCGACACGCCGCCCTTGCACGAAGACGTTGAGCCTCATCGGGCGTCCGGGCCGGTGTTGGCGTTCGCCCGACGCTCCTGCAGCACCATCCGCAGCGTCGGACGGCGCGGGCCAGCTGGCTGGAAGTCGAGCTGTGCATCAACAGCCTGCAACAGGCGGAGCAGCTTGGCGAGGGAGAAATCGGTGGCCCGGCCCGACTCGAAGCGGGACAGCGCCTCCTGACGCATGCCCGCAGCGGCCGCGACCTCGACCTGGGTCTTGCCCGCGTCCTTGCGCAGCTGGCGGAAGGCGGCGCCCAGGTCGGGAAGGGTCTCCATGAGATATGCGTCTGATGACATATTGTTCCCCGAAGTTGGGAAAGTATATCTCCAGACGCATAGAACAGGACAATTTATGCTTCAAGGAGCACAAATCGCTTGGCCAGCAGTTTTTATGCCTTAGAACGCATAAATCTGCCCGCTTGACATCGGGCGCCGCTCAGACCCTCCGCAAGCGCTCGATCAGCCCGTTGAGTTCATCGAGCGAGCCGAAGGCGATGGACAGCTCGCCCATCTCCTCGATGCGGCCGTTGCGCTTGACGCGCTTCTTCACCCGCACCTCGACCTCGGCGGTGAGCAGGTCGGAGAGCTCCTCCTCGACCCGGCGCAGGTCGCGCGACTTTTCCTTCTTGGGCTTGGGCGAGACCAGGTTGAACTCGGCGCCGATCTTCTTGACCAGGCTCTCGGCCTCGCGCACCGACAGCTGCTTGGCGGTGATCTGGTTGGCGGCGGTGATCTGGGCCGCGCGCTCGAGCGAGAGCAGCGCGCGCGCATGGCCCATGTCGAGGTCACCCGCCATCAGCATGGTCTGCACCGGGTCGGCGAGATTGAGCAGGCGCAGCAGGTTGGACGCGGCGCTGCGCGAGCGGCCCACCGCCTGCGCGGCCTGCTCGTGGGTCAGGCCGAAGTCGCGGATGAGGCGCTGCAGGCCCTGGGCCTCCTCGAGCGGGTTGAGGTCCTCGCGCTGGATGTTCTCGATCAGCGCCATCGCGGCGGCGGCCTCGTCGGCCACCTCGCGCACCAGCACCGGCACGCTCTCGAGGCCGGCCAGGCGCGCCGCGCGCGAGCGGCGCTCGCCGGCGATGATCTCGTACTTGCCGGCATTGGGGCCAGTGGCGAGCTTGCGCACCAGGATCGGCTGCATGATGCCCTGGGCCTTGATGCTCTCGGCCAGCTCGTAGAGCGCGCCCTCGTCCATGCGGGTGCGGGGCTGGTACTGGCCGGGGACCATGTCGTCCAGGCGCAGCGAGGCCGGCTGGCCAGGGTTGGCGCCGGCAGGCGCGGGGGCGTCGGCCGCGGCCTCCACCTTGGGGCCGAGCAGTGCTTCGAGGCCGCGTCCCAGGCCTTTGGGTTTCTTGGTCACCATGGTTGTCTTTTTGACTTCTGTTGGATGGATGCGGGAATGCGCGGGATCGGTGGTCGTGCGCGGTGTGAGGCAGCAGATCGGGTCGTCATCGAGTGGCCGAGGCCACCAGCCCCGCCAGCAGCGCGTGCCCTTCGGCCCAGTCGCCCAGGCCGGAGTCGGCGTTGATGTGCCCGGCCTCTCCCAGGTCATGGAGGCGCGCGCCCCAGTCGATGGCCAGGCCCTGCGCGCGCTCGAAGCGGCAGTAGGGGTCGTTGCGGCTTGCGACCAGCAGCGAGGGAAAGGTCAGGCGCTGGCGCACGATCGGCGACCAGCTGTGAAGTTGACCTTGCAGCTCGGGCCGCTCGGCATCGCCCGGCGCCACCAGAAGCGCGGCGCGCACCCGGCCGGTGTTCTGCGAGTGCGCCGCCCAGGCCGCCACCAGCAGGCAGCCCAGGCTGTGGGCCACCAGCACCACGCCCGCGGGCCGGGCGATCACCTCTTCTTCCAGGCGCATGGACCAGTCGCCGCGCAGGGGCCGCATCCAGTCATGCTGCTCCACGCGCCGGTAGCCGTGCAGGGCCTCCCACCGGCTTTGCCAATGGGCAGGCCCGCTGCCTTGCCAGCCGGGGAGGATCAGGACCTGGTCCGGATGCATGGTGTTGCGGGGCAATGCGGGCGTGCGGAGTCGTCGTCGTGCCAGGCGGGATGCGGAGCGCGCGGTGCGCTCACATCGCGCGGGTGCGTTCGACCATCTCCTTGGCGAAGTCGATGTAGGCCTGGCTGCCGCGGGCCGAGCCGTCGAACACCACGCCGGGCAGGCCGTAGCTGGGCGCCTCGGCCAGGCGCACGTTGCGCGGGATGACGGTGTTGAACACCTTGCCGCCGAAGTGGGCCTTGAGCTGCTCGCTCACCTGCTGCTGCAGGGTGATGCGGGGGTCGAACATCACCCGCAGCAGGCCGATGACCTCGAGCTTGGGGTTCAGGTTGGCATGCACCTGCTTGATGGTGTTGACCAGGTCGGACAGGCCCTCGAGCGCGAAGTACTCGCACTGCATGGGCACGATCACGCCATGCGCCGCGCAAAGGCCGTTGAGCGTGAGCATGGAGAGCGACGGCGGGCAGTCGATCAGGACGAGGTCGTACTCGGCGTCGACCACCGCCAGGGCGTCGGCGAGGCGGCGCTCGCGGCGCTCGAGGTCGACCAGCTCGACTTCGGCGCCGGCCAGGTCACGGTTGGCGCCCAGCACGTCGTAGCCGCATTCCTCGGCCTTGACCCGGGCCTCGGCCACAGTGGCCTCACCCAACAGCACCTCGTAGACGCTGGCGGCCAGCTCGCGCTTGTCGACGCCAGAACCCATGGTGGCGTTGCCCTGCGGGTCCAGGTCGACCAGCAGCACGCGCTGGCCGACCTTGGCCAGGCCGGCCGCCAGGTTGACGGTGGTGGTGGTCTTGCCCACCCCGCCCTTCTGGTTGGCAACGCAAAAGATCTTGGCCATGAAATCCTCAGTCAATCGGGGTTGTGGGGTTTGCGTGCGCTCACTTGGTCAGGACCATGCGCAGGCCGAAGCCGATCAGGCACAAGCCGGCCAGCTTTTCCAGCGCTTGGGTCAGCGCGGGCCGGGCCCGCAGGCGCTCGGCCAGAAAATGGGTCAGCAGGACCACGACCAGCCCGTAGGCCAGGGTCAGCGCGGCAATGGTCGCGGCCATGACGCCGAAGGTCAGCAGGCCCTGGTGGCGGGCCGGGTCGACGAAGAGAGGGAAGAAGGCCATGTAGAACACGATGGCCTTCGGATTGAGCAGGGTGATGACCGCCGCCTGCCGCAGGTAGTGGCGGGGCTGTATGTTGAGCACCGGCTGGTCGCCCGGCTTGGCGGTGAGCATCCGGAAACCCAGCCAGGCGAGATAGGCAGCGCCCAGCCACTGCACCGCCTGGAAGGCGGGTGGCCAGGCCAGGAGCAGCGCGGCGACCCCGGCCACCGCGGCCCACAGCAGCACCTGGTCACCGGCGATCACGCCCAGGGTGGCGGCCAAGCCACCGCGGACACCGCCCTTGCCGGTCGAGGTGATCAAGGCCAGGTTGCCCGGGCCGGGGATGGCCAGGAACAGGATGATCGTGGCGACGAAGGCGCCATAGTCTGCGATGCCGAACATGGGAGGCCCGGCTCTGGCGCCGGGCGACTGCTTCAGGTTGTGAAGCGCCCGAGTTTACGTGAGCGCTTCCGCCTTTTTCATCCAGACCAGGCAGCGCTCCGCGTCCAGCCCGGGCACCTGCAGCGGTTCCACGTGGAACACGGTGACTGCAGGCGGCAGGGCCGCGATCTCGTCGGCCGGGTGCTTGCCCTTCATGGCCATCCAGGTGCCGCTCGCCCCTAGGGCTCCGGCGGACCACTGGGTGAAATCGGCCAGGGAGGCAAAGGCGCGGGAGCAGACCAGGTCATAGGGACCAGCCAGCTTCTCGACCCGGGCGTGGACGCCACGCAGGTGCGGAAGCTTGAGCTGCACCGCCACCTGCTGGATGAAGGCCGCCTTCTTGCCGACCGTATCCACGCAGTCCACCGCCAGCTCGGGGCAGCAGATGGCGATGACGACCCCCGGCAGGCCGGCGCCCGAGCCGACATCCAGCACCCGGACCGGCTGGCCCGCGGGCAGCGTGGCCAGGTGACGCCGCAGCGGCGGAATCACGGCCAGGCTGTCCAGCAGGTGATGGCTCAGCATCTCCTGCGGATCCCGCAGGGCGGTGAGGTTGTAGACCCGGTTCCACTTGTGAACCATGGCCAGGTAGTCGAGCAGCAGCGCTTGTTGCCCTGGGTCGAGCGACAGGCCGAGGCTGGCCAGGCCCTCGGCCAGGGCCGGGCCCATGTTCCACGTGGAACCTCCGCCCACAGGGGCGTTGACCGCTTCGCTCATGCCGCCTGCTGCCCCGCCTGATTGGCGGCGTCGACAAAGCCCTTGAAGCGCGACTTCTTGAGGTGGACCAGCAGCAGCGAGATGGCCGCCGGGGTGACGCCGGAGATACGGGAGGCCTGGCCCAGGGTTTCGGGACGGTGCTTGGCCAGCTTCTGCCGCACCTCGATGCTCAGGGCTGTGACCTGCGTGTAATCCAGCTCGGCCGGGAGCTGCAGGTGCTCGTAGTAGGCGGCCCGCTGCACCTCGTCCTTCTGGCGGTCGATGTAGCCGGCGTACTTGGCGCCGATCTCGAGCTGCTCGACCACCGGCTCGTACAAGTCGCCCAGCGTTTCACGTGAAACAGCCGCGCTGGCGTACTTGCCGCCGTCCATGCCAACCAGGGCCTCATAGCCCACACCCGGGCGCCGCAGCAGGTCGCCCAGGTTGTACTCATGGTCGATGGCCTTGCCCAGCACCCGCTCGGATTCGGCGGCCGGCAGGTTGCGCGGGTTGACCCAGGTGGACTTGAGGCGCTCGGTTTCACGTGAAACAGCGTCGCGCTTGCGGTTGAAATTGTCCCAGCGGGCATCGTCCACCAGGCCCATGCGGCGGCCGGCTTCGGTGAGGCGCATGTCGGCGTTGTCCTCGCGCAGCTGCAGCCGGAACTCGGCGCGGCTGGTGAACATGCGGTAAGGCTCGGTCACGCCCTTGGTGATCAGGTCGTCGACCAGCACGCCGAGATAGGCCTCGTCACGGGCGGGCACCCAGGCGCCCTCCCCCCGCACCTGCAGGGCCGCGTTGATGCCGGCGAACAGGCCCTGAGCGGCAGCCTCTTCGTAGCCGGTGGTGCCGTTGATCTGGCCGGCGAAGAACAGCCCCTGGATCTGCCGGGTCTCGAAGCTGCTTTTCAGGCCGCGCGGGTCGAAGTAGTCGTACTCGATGGCGTAGCCGGGCCGCAGGATGTGTGCGTTCTCCAGCCCGGGGATGGATCGGACCAGGGCGTACTGGATGTCGAACGGCAGGCTGGTCGAGATGCCGTTGGGGTAGATCTCGTGGGTGGAGAGGCCCTCGGGCTCGAGAAAGATCTGGTGGCTGTCCTTGCCCGCGAAGCGGTTGATCTTGTCCTCGACGCTGGGGCAGTAGCGCGGGCCGACGCCCTCGATCTTGCCGGTGAACATCGGGCTGCGGTCGAAACCGGAGCGGATGATGTCGTGCGTGCGCTCATTGGTGTGGGTGATCCAGCAAGGCACCTGCTGCGGGTGCATCTCGACCCGCCCCATGAAGCTGAAGACCGGCACCGGATCCAGGTCGCCGGGCTGCGCCTCGCACTTCGAGAAGTCGATGGTGCGGCCATCCAGACGCGGCGGCGTGCCGGTCTTGAGACGGCCCTGCGGCAGCTTCAGCTCCTTGAGGCGCGCCGACAGCGTGACCGCCGGCGGGTCGCCCGCGCGGCCGCCGGCATGGTTCTCCAGGCCGACATGGATCTTGCCGTCGAGGAAGGTGCCTGCGGTCAGCACCACCGCCCTTCCGCGGAAGCGAATGCCAACTTGCGTGACGGCGCCCACCACCCGGTCACCCTCGACCATCAGGTCGTCGACCGCCTGCTGGAAAAGCGTGAGCTTGGGCTGGTTCTCCAGCATGCGCCGGATGGCCGCCTTGTAGAGGATGCGGTCCGCCTGGGCCCGGGTGGCGCGCACCGCCGGACCCTTGGAGCTGTTGAGGATACGGAACTGGATGCCGCCCTCATCCGTCGCCAGGGCCATGGCCCCGCCGAGCGCGTCGACCTCCTTGACCAGATGGCCCTTGCCGATCCCGCCGATGGACGGGTTGCAGGACATCTGGCCGAGGGTCTCGATGTTGTGGGTGAGCAGCAGCGTTTCGCAGCCCATGCGGGCGGCCGCCAGCGCGGCCTCGGTGCCGGCGTGGCCGCCGCCGACGACGATGACGTCGAATTCCTGGGGGTACAGCATGGGGGCTCCGTCAAGTGTCCAGCAGGGTGGCCTTGAGGCCCACGGCCAGCGCACCCTGGTATTGGCGCTGGTCCGCCGTGATGAAATGGTCGACGCCCACCGCCACCGCAGCGGCAATGTGGAGCGCATCGCCCGCGCGCAGCGGGCTGGCCTCGAGCGCACGGATGGCTGCTCGCTCCATGACCGTGGTCCAGGGCACGACATCGAAGCCTGCGAAGTTGCGCTCCACTTCCTCGCAGGTCTTGCGGTAGGCCTCGTCGCTGGCGCCGGTCTCGCGCCGCACCCGGTTCAGGGCGGAGTACAGTTCCACCCGGCAGTGGGGCGCGGCAATGACCGGGCGTGCCCGGGCAAACCACTCGAGCATGGCAGCCCGTCCCGACTCCGGCAGGTAGCGCTTGAGCAGCGCCGAGGTGTCAAAGAGGATGCGCATGGCCTTACCAGGCGCCTTCCTGCCGCTCGTTGACGAGCTGGCGGACCGCCGAGTAACCCTGGGGCAAGGGCATCACCGGCTCGAAGGGCTGGAGATAGCCGGGCAGTTCATCCGCCTCGGCACGCACCGGCACCAGCTCGGCCACCGGCTTGCCGTGGCGGAGGATGCGGACGGTCTCCCCTTTCTCGACCAGATCGAGCATCTCGGAGACATGGGCGCGGAAATCGCTAAGAGAAAGGGTTTGCATTTGTACAGAACAGAATTTATGTACATTGTACCGGGCGGCAGGTGACCGTGCCACCGGCAGGCTACAGTCAGCCCCGCCCACCTCGCCTGCCGCGCGCCCCCGCGCACCGGCCCCCTCATGAACTGCCGCCCCGCCTGCGCCGCCTGCTGCATCGCGCCATCCATCAGCTCGCCCATCCCGGGCATGCCCGAGGGCAAGCCGGCCGGCGTGCCCTGCGTGCAGCTGGACGAGGACCTGCGCTGCCGGCTGTTCGGCGACCCGCGCAGGCCGGCTGTCTGCGGCGGCCTGCAGCCCTCGGCGGACATGTGCGGGGACAGCCAGCCCCAGGCCCTGGCCTGGCTGTCGCAGCTGGAACGGGCGACCAGACCGGGCTGATCCACGTTGCGCAAGGCACGCAGCCGCCCCTTCCAGCGGGCATCGCCTGGGTGACACCTCTGGGGTGTGCCCGCTTGCGGGCCACCGGGCATCCCTCTCACCATGGATGCCCCGTCGTCCACCCGCCAAGGATCCCATGCACATCCCCTCCCTCCAGGACCAGGTCAGCCCCGAGGAATGGGCGCTGCGGGTCGAACTCGCCGCCGCCTACCGGCTGGTGGCGCTCTACGGCTGGAGCGACCTGGTCTTCACGCACATCAGCGCGCGCGTGCCCGGACCGGAGCACCAGTTCCTGATCAACCCCTACGGGCTGATGTTCGACGAGATCACCGCCTCGTCCCTGGTGCGGGTCGACCAGGCCTGCAACAAGCTGCACGAGAGCCCCTTTCCGGTCAACCCGGCGGGCTTCGTGATCCACAGCTGCATCCATGCCGCACGGGACGATGCCGGCTGCGTGCTGCACACCCACTCACGCGCGGGCGTCGCGGTGAGCGCGCAGCAGGGCGGCGTGCTGCCGATCAGCCAGCAAAGCACGCTGGTACTCAGCTCGCTGGGCTACCACGACTACGAGGGCATCGCCGTGCGCGACGAGGAGAAGCCGCGGCTGGTGGCAGACCTCGGCGACCGGCACTACCTGGTGCTGCGCAACCACGGTCTGCTCACCGTCGGCCGCACCGTGGCCGATGCCTTCCTGCAGATGTACACTTTCGAGAACGCCTGCCGCATCCAGATCGACGCCCAGGCCGGCGGCCCGCTGGTGATGGTCGATCCGGCCATCGTGCGCGGCGTGCAGGCGGCGGTCAAAACGGCCACCGTCGGCGAAGGGCCCCGCATCGCCTGGCCGGCGCTGCTGCGCAAGCTGGACCGCATCGACCCGAGCTACAGGACCTGAGATGCTGCCGCCTGGGCGGGTGCCCTCACGCGCCAGTCAACAAGGCTGCCTCGCTACGATCGGCGTGATCCCCTGTCACACACGAACAAGGACCTCCATGAAGCTCTATTACTCCCCCGGCGCCTGCTCCCTCTCCCCCCACATCGTGCTGCGCGAGTCGGGCCTGGCCTTCGAGCCGGTGCTGGCGAGCACCAAGACCCACAAGCTGCAGGACGGCACGGACTTCTACACCATCAACCCGCTGGGCTATGTGCCGCTCCTGGAGCTGGACGACGGCACCCGCCTGCGCGAGGGCCCGGCCATCGTGCAATACATCGCCGACCAGGTGCCGGGCAAGCAGCTCGCACCGGCCAACGGCACCATGGCGCGCTACAAGCTGCAGGAATGGCTCACCTTCATCGGCACCGAGCTGCACAAGGGCCACTCGCCCCTGTTCAACCCCTCCATCCCCGAGGAGGTGAAGCAGGGCTTCCGTGATCGCCTGGTCCAGCGGTTCGCGTTCGTGGACGCCGAACTGGCCAGGACGCCCTACCTCATGGGCGAGCAGTTCAGCGTGGCCGACGCCTACCTCTACACGGTGAGCCGCTGGGGCGCGCTGGTCAAGGTGGACACCTCCGGCCTCCAGCACCTGGCGGCCTTCCGCGAGCGCATGGCGGCCCGCCCCGCGGTGCAGGCGGCGATCCAGGCCGAAGGCCTGAAGGCCTGATCAGGCGCGGGCGCGCTGGCGCAGGGCCACCAGCGCCCCCAGCCAGAGCGCGCCCGCCGAGAAGGCCAGGCCCCGGGTGAGACCGCCGGGGCCGTCGGCGATCCAGCCCACCACCGAGGGGCCGACGATCTGCCCCACCGCGAACACGGTGGTGAAGGCGCTGATGCCTGCCGCCCACTGCGAAGGCGGCAGGTTGTGCCGCACCAGGGCGGTGGTCGAGGCGACTACCGACAGAAAGATGCCGCCGAACATCAGGCCCGAGGCCATCAGCAGCGGGAAGCGGTCGGTCAGCACCGGGATGCAGGTCGCCAGGCCCAGCAGGCCATTGAGCAGCGCCAGCGGCTGGCCGCCGCGGTAGCGATCGAGCAGCCCCGCCCAGATGCGCGAGGACGCCACCACCGCCACGCCCAGCAGCGCGTAGAAGACAGTGATGCGCGTGCCGCCCACGCCCTGCTCGCGCAGCAGGGCAACCACGAAGGTCATGTAGCCGATGTAGCCCACGCCGAACATCGTGTAGCCCGCCAGCCCGGGCGCGAAGTCGCGCCAGCGGAACACGGTGGCCGCCTCGGATGCGGAGGGCGCGGGCGCCTGCAGGTGTCGCAGCTCGCGCGCAGGCCAGGCCAGCAGCGCCGACGCCAGCGCGCAGGCCAGGGCCAGCGCCCACCAGGCCCAGGCCCAGCCATGCGGCACGCCCGCCGCCGCCTCCAGCAGCGGCGGCACCAGCAGCGCCGAAAGCACGATGCCCAGGCCCGTGCCACCGTAGTACATCCCGAGCAGCAGGCCGTTGCGCGAAGGCATCTGCGCACCCAGGCGCGCGGCCAGCAGTCCGCCGGCGATGAACAAGAGCGCGCTGGCCATGCCGGCCAGCAGGCGCTGCAGCAGCAAGGGCGCGGCGTCGGTGAAGAAACCGGTCAGGCCCATGAAGAGGCTGGCCAGCCAGGTGCCCAGGAGCAGCACGCCCGCACCGTCCAGCCGACGCAGCAGCCAGGGGGTGAGCAGCGCACCCAGGAAGTAGCCGAGGGCGTTGGCGGTGTTCATCGCCCCGGCCAGGGTGTAGTTCCACTGCAGGTCGGCGCGCATCGGCGGCAGCAGAAGGCCGTAGGCGAAGCGGGTCACGCCCAGGGACACCGCCGCGCCCAGCGAGAGCGCCAGGGCCAGGGCGAACAGGCGGCCGAAGGAGGCCGACGAGAGGTCGCCGGGAGCAAGCGGCGAAGGTGGGGGGGCCATGGACATGCCGGGACATTGTCACATCGCTGCCTAGAATCCCCGCCATGACCACGCTCTTCGACACCGTGCAGGCCGGTGACCTGCGCCTCAAGAACCGCATCTGCATGGCCCCCCTCACGCGCAACCGCGCGCCGGGCGCGGTGCCCAACGAACGCATGGCCCGCTACTACACCCAGCGCGCCAGCGCCGGGCTGCTGATCACCGAAGGCACCGCCATCAGCCACCAGGGCCAGGGCTATGCCGACGTGCCCGGCCTCTACAGCCCCGAACAGGCTGCCGGCTGGCGCCGGGTGAACGAGGCGGTGCATGCGGCCGACGGCTGCATCGTGACGCAGCTGTGGCATGTGGGCCGTGTCTCGCACACCAGCCTGCAGCCGGGAGGCGGCGCGCCGGTCGCGCCCTCGGCCATCACCGCCAACACCAAGACCTACCTGATCGGGCCCGAGGGCGCCGGCGGCTTCCTGCCCACCTCCGCCCCGCGCGCGCTCGAGCTGTCCGAGCTGCCCGGCATCGTGGAGGACTACCGCCTCGCCGCCCGCGCCGCGGTCAAGGACGCCGGCTTCGACGGCATCGAGATCCACGCCGCCAACGGCTACCTGCTGGACCAGTTCCTCAAGACCGGCAGCAACCATCGCCAGGATGACTACGGTGGTCCGATCGAGAACCGGGCGCGCCTGCTGCTGGAGGTGCTGCGCGCGGTGGCAGCCGAGGTCGGCGGCGGCCGCTGCGGCGTGCGCCTGTCGCCGGTCACGCCGGCCAACGACATCGTCGACGCCGACCCGCAGCCCCTGTTCGAGCATGTGGTGCGGCAGCTGGCGCCGCTGGGCCTGGCCTATGTGCACGTGATCGAGGGCTCGACCGGCGGCCCGCGCGAGGTCGAGGGCCGGCCCTTCGACTACGCCGCGCTGAAGGCCGCCTACCGCGCCGCCGGCGGCCAGGGCCTGTGGATGGTGAACAACGGCTACGACGCCGCCATGGCCCAGGCCGCGGTGCAGGAGTACGCCGACCTGGTGGCCTTCGGCCGGCCCTTCATCGCCAACCCCGACCTGGTGGAACGCATCCGCCGCGGCGCGCCCTGGAACCAGCCCGAGCGCGCCACCTTCTACGGCGGCGACGACAAGGGCTACCTGGACTACCCGACGCTCTGAGCGAGCGGCCGGCTCAGGCCGGCGCCCGCCACCGCCGCAGCAGCAGCGCGTTGGTCATCACGCTCACGCTCGACAGCGCCATCGCCGCGCCGGCCACCACCGGGTTGAGGAGGCCGAAGGCCGCCAGCGGGATGCCGGCCACGTTGTAGGCGAAGGCCCAGAACAGGTTCTGCCGGATCTTGCGCACGGTGCGGTCCGAGATGCCGAGCGCACCCGCCACCAGGCGCAGGTCGCCACGCATCAGGGTGATGCCGGCCGCGTGCATGGCGACGTCGGTGCCGGTGGCCATGGCCAGGCCGACATCGGCCGCGGCCAGGGCGGGGGCGTCGTTGACGCCATCGCCCACCATGGCCACCACGCGGCGTTGGCCGCCCGCGGCGTCTCTTCCGCCCTCGCGCAGCGCCGCCACCTGGGCGGCCTTGTCGCCAGGCAGCACCTCGGCCCGCACCTCCTCCTCGCGCAGCCCCAGCCGGGCGCCCATGGCCAGGGCCGCGGCGCGGTTGTCGCCGGAGATCATCACCAGCCGCAGGCCGCGCGCACGCAGCTGCGACAAGGTCTCGCGGGCCTCGGGCTTGGCCTCGTCGGCGAAGGCCATGAGCGCGCGGGCCTCGAGCCCGGCGGGGGTCCGCTCGACGAGCACCGACAGCGTCGCGCCCTCGGCGCCCCAGCGCGCCACCGCCGCCTGCAGGGGCGCGAGGTCGACCCTCAGCTCCTCCACCCAGCGCAGGCTGCCGATCAGGAAGCTGCGCACGCCCACCTCGCCCTCGGTGCCGCGGCCGGCCACCGCGCGCACCGAGGCCGGTGGCGGCACCGCCAGGCCCTGCTCGCGCGCCCGCGCCACCACGGCGCGGGCCAGCGGATGCTCGCTGCCACCCTGCA
>JACCDX010703908.1_pt1 | contig 27398 bp, 18 predicted proteins | sample 7449681 | NCBI WGS metagenome assembly JACCDX01 (sample SAMN15323450, study PRJNA562643) | freshwater metagenome | isolation source: river surface water | place: USA:Blue River Watershed | collected 2017-08-18
ATTTTTGCCCATTTGGATGTTTGTAATTTACCGTCAATTCCGTCTAAAAGCTTATTGAGCATCAAGCGTTGTCTTTCATTGATGGGAGTTTGTTGGTGTAGTTTCCAAAACTCAGCCTTATGAATTATTTTTTGTGTCGTATTTTCCGTTGTAAGCATGGCATTTTTCAGGCAATTCAAAAACCAATCGAGCCATTCGGTCAGGTTACCCGTGCTATGTTGAACTTTTTGTAAGATTTCATAGTAGCGTTTGCGTTCGTTTAATATTTGGCTTGACATACTATAAAATCGTTCCCCGCTGCCCTCAGCGCGTGCAAGCAACAAATCCGTTATCGCTCGACCTATTCGACCGTTTCCATCATCAAAGGGATGAATGATAATAAACCAAAAGTGGGCAATAGCAGCTTTTAATACAGGATCAAGTTGATTGTCATGATTGAACCAAGTTAGAAACTTGTCCATTTCCCCTTTAACTAATGCTGGTTTTATTGCTTTAAAATGAACTTTTTCTTTGCCTATAGCTCCTGAAACTACTTGCATTTCGCCTGATCTGTATTTGCCCACTTCAATTTCATAGGGACCACTATATCCTGTGGGGAAAAGTGCTGCGTGCCAACCGAACAAGCGTTTTTCAGTTAAAGGTAATTCGTAGCGTTGGGTAGCATCCAACATCATCTCAACTACACCTTCAATGTGCCGGCTACTCGGCACAAGTCCAGCGGTGTTAATCCCCAATCGCCTGGCTATTGATGAGCGAACCTGTTCGAAGTTGAGCAATTCTCCTTCTATTTCAGAAGATTTAACAACGTCTAAGGTTAGGGCGCTGAGTGTGGCTTCTTCTTTGGCAGAGAATCCAAGGGCATTCATGTGCCCAATGATTTTGCCCTGCATTAGGCGAACTTCGCCAAAAATTCCATTAATGGCTTTATCATCCCAACTAAAGCTGGTCCAATTATTGTGCTCGTAAATGTATTTTGCCATTGGATTAAATACTTATGCGGCAAATATATAAACTATTTACCGCATAATTGCGGTGTTTATTTAGTTTTTTCACCGCATGTTTGCATATTACAAGAATATAACACTTATCCTTCACCATTTAATCCTCAGGTTAAAACCGGAGGTTAATAGTTTATAAACCTAGGCTTTAGCTTAGGGACCTAGCCGAAGGGTGAAAAGCGAGATGGTCGTCTGTCTAAAGTCTCACATTCCCCAAGTTAAAACATATAGAGCCCCAGGTTAAAACCTGGGCTTATAAAATGATGAATCGACGCGGAATGCGTCTCAAACTTTGGTAGACTAGAAAGGATTACCAAAGGGAGACTAGTGACTAGCGACTAGCGACTGTTTGCTATCGCGAAGCGATAGCAAACCTAAACGCCTCCATGTAATTCCCCAATACCGTATGGATATTGATTTCCTGTTGGATGATTTCTTGAGATCGCTTGCCCATAATGGCAATTTGATCGGAATTCGCGAAAAGTTTTTCAATCACCGAAACTAAGCTAGACACCGAGCCCGATTCGAAAAAGTGACCATTGTAGCCTTCGCGCACCAAACGTTTTTCCGTGCCATCCGCAACGGAACAGACCACCGGTTTGGCAAAACACATGGCCTCGTTGATGGATAAACCACCCATGCCGGCCAAGACATAGATGCCTGCTTCACACGTGATTTGGCCTAAATCCCGCATGTCATAAATACCTCCGTGAAAGGTAATAAAATCATGCCCAGCCGCTTGTGCTTGTAAGGCTTCTAATTCCGGACCGTCTCCTACAATAGCTAGTTCTGTCTGTGGATATTTCGCATGCAAGGCAATCGCTGCTTCGATCAACACATCTACTTGCTTCCATTTCACTAAACGCCCAATGTGTAACAAACGGAATGGATTGGATTTGACATCTTTTAAGGCTTCCACATGCTCAAAAATCACATCGGTATCCGGGGAATTTGCCGTCACAAATACCTTCTCCGCCGGCACGCCATAGGAGGCATGCATCGCCACAGCCTCATCGAGGTAGTTGATATGCGCATCCACCAAATTGCTAAAAAGCCGACGCGTCTCTCGAACAATCATGAATTTGAAACGAGCCAAAATCGATTTGTTTTGTTGGTGCGCCTGATTATTCTCCGTCACGCCGCCCCCATTCAAATAATAGGATATCGCTTCATCGTAATGGGGAACTTGGAATGGAATCTCTTTGGAAACTAAAGCCACATTGTTTCGGCGTAAGAAATTATACCAACCGGGGTAAAAAACAAAGGCCGCTTGATAAGGCCAATTGACCATCAACACATCTGGCTTTTCCTGCAGAATTAATTCCTTCAAGCCCTTGAAAAATTTCTTGCCGTAATAAGTCGTGTATTCCTCTTGATAAAAAACCTTGAACTCAATGCCGTCCTTGCTCTCAAAAACGCCTGCGCCTAAGGTGGCTCCTTTGGCAGATGGAACGACCACACAAACCTCAACCCCCATTTCCTTTTGGAGCTTATTCAATACCAAATTGTAATAGTGCGGCAAACCTCCCGCCAATGACATCAACTTCATTTCTTTAATTTATTTTCGATCAATTGGCGGATGTCGGGGGATAAATTGAAGGCCCAACAAGCCAAAAAGAACAGCACTGTTATGCCCGCAGAACGCAATCCGACATTGACAAACCAATTGTCGCCCATCACGGGAATCGCCAAAACGATGTAGCCAATGAGGATACTACAAACAATTATGCCGAGCGTTTTGATATCAAATGGCTGCATGCCCATCTTTTTCCAAAGGAAAAAATACTTGATGGCATTGTAGCCGCCGAGCGCGATCAGTGAGGCTAATGCCGCACCATTATAGGAATACAAGGGGATGAAAATTAAATTTCCCACCACAATTCCAATCGCCAAAATCAGGTAAAACACGAGGTCGTAGCGGTAGTATTTCGAATTGATTAATATCTCCGAATTCAAGCCGGTTCCCATGTCGATCACCTTGCTGATTCCCACCATTAATACCACCCATTTTCCGGCCTCATACACTTCATGGTTCGGGATGATTTGGTAAATGAAATCCAGGTTACACCAGATACCTAAGAATAGAAAGCAACCGACTAATAATAAATTGGCCGAAGATTTTTTATAGATATCCGCGATTTGCGCATGGTCGTCTCGTTTCCAGGCTTGTGCCAAAATAGGTGTGCTAATCGCCGCAATCACATTGCGCGGGATGGCAATCATTAAACCCATGCGGGAGTTAATATCAAATACGGCTGTTGTACCCAAACCGCCCGCATAGGCTGGTAACATGATTTTTTCGACATGTTGGATTAAGGTAAAACTCGCGCCGGCTAAAATAACCCAGCCGCCATATTGCAACATTTCGTTGAACACGGGCTTACGTAGAAACGAAAAGTCGAAGCGCGTATAGAAACGTTTTAATTGTTTGATGTAAATCAATAACCCGATCACTGCGAACACATAGGAAAGCGTGATGCCTAAAACCAATTGGTCTAAATTCAAATAGCCTAAGCCAAAACCCAAGATTAATACCGAGTTAGATATGCGCAACAACAACTCCCGAATGATGGCTGGAACCACGATGCGTAAATGCACGCGTGCATAGGCCTCCAAAATCGCCATGTACAGAAAACTCGCTGTTAGTGGAATGATGTAATAAAAATAGCGCGGCAAAAGGGGGGAGGTATCCGCATAAATGCTGTGGAAAGTTTCGCGCAATCCGATATACCCTAAAGTAAAAAGACTCAGGCCAAAGAGGGGCGATATTAATAGAAAGGTAAAAAAGCCATTGTGTCCATTCTCGGGATCATCGAAATGCGGAAAGAATCGAACGGCTAATTGGGGGATTCCTAGTTGGGTAAAAGAAGCAAAAATCAATGGAATACTGACCAAGGCTCCGGCAATTAGGCCTACTTCCTCCTGATTTAAGAATTGATTGTATAGAAAGATAACATTGAACGTCCCGATCGCCGTCCCCAAGTAGGTGACGATGGAGGCTTTAAGACTTTGCCGTATGACGATTCCCATGCATTATTCGAATAAGGAACAAAAATACACTTATTTTAAAATACTTTTGATTTTTTGACTGAGCTTCACCACGTCGTATTTTTCAGATACATGTTTACGTGCTGAAATGCCCATTTTTTCTGCTTCTGAAGGATTTTGGGCCAAGAAAATACAGGCTTCTGCCATCGCGTCGATGTCGTGTTCATCGGTCAATATTCCCGTTTCCCCTTCAATCACCGCATCGGGAATGCCCGCATGTCGGGTAGAAACCGTCGGCAATCCGCAAGCGGCTGCTTCCAAAATAGCGACCGGTGTTCCTTCGGAATCCCCTGCCGCCGTGATGATGGAATGTTGGATGAATACATGTGCGCTTTGCAATAGGGGTAGGTATTCATCTTGGGATTTAGCCCCCAAAAAGAATACGTGCTTTTCTAGCTGGTTTTCAGCTACATAAGCTTTTGCTTCCTCCCACATAGGGCCATCGCCTACCATGAGTAAGCGGGCATTCGGAATTTGTTGGAATACTTTTGTAAATGCACGCAAGCTATGAATAGGCCCTTTTTTCTCAGCAAAACGCGCCACGGAGATAAAAGTAAATGGGTCAGATTTTTCACCTGTAGGTTTGAATTTCGAAGTATCTACTCCGCAAGGAATGAAGTGCAGATTTGTCAAAGGGCCGGCAATCGATTCTAAATTTTCCCGCATGGATTGAGCAACTACGATCACCGCTTGTGCACGTGGCAACATAGCCTTGTATTCGGCGTGGTATTGTGTAAGCGTTTTCTTTTCGTTGGCATCAAAGCCTAAAAAAACGATCGAATAGGGGATATTCGCAGCCAGGCAAGCTTCGTAGATATTCGCGCCTAATGGGCCATAATTCGCTAAAAATGCATCGATTTGATTCCTGCGCAGGAACTTGATTAAAAAATGCTGATAAATCTTTTTAAAAAAAACTGGCAATAGATTCCGCAGTGTACCACGAACAAGTAAAAGCGATAAGGGAAAAGGATATATGGACTTTCCGCTGTAAGTTCTGCTCGGTAACCAGCCCTCATAAAGTACCTCGGAGGGGGCTAATTGCTTGATTTGCTCGTCGATAAAGGTCTCAGAATAGGAATGGAAATTTGATCGGGCAATCAGCAAATTCATGGCAGGACTATATTTTATACGAATTTACCCTATTTTTGCTACACATTAAAAGCGCATGGATAAAATTCTCGTTGTTGGCGGTGCCGGATTTTTAGGCTTTAATCTCTTGGATTATGTCCAACAATCTATGCGTGAAGGTACCCCTGAACTGGTTGTGTTATCCCAAAACATTCCAGAAGCCTCGATTCATTTTCCCGATGTCTTGTTCGTAGAAGGGGATTATTCCGATGTTAATACGCTGAATCATTTATTTGAAACACATCGTTTTACCCATGTATTTCATTTCGCGAGTTCCATCATTCCGGCGCTCTCGACCCAAAATATCCAACGCGACGTGGAGACGAATTTATTGCCTACCATCGGTTTGATGGAGGTGATGAAAGTTTATGGATGCGCGAATTTATTGTATTTGTCTTCGGGGGGTGCGGTGTATGGGAATGAATTGCCTACGCATAAAAAGGAGTCGCAAGCCTGCCAACCGATTAGCTCCTATGGTATCATCAAATTAGCCGTGGAGCATTACATTCGCCTATACGCGAATCTGTATCAAATCGATTATTTGATTTTACGCTTGTCGAATCCTTTTGGTTTGCATCATCGATCAGCGACGCAGGGTGTCATGAATATAGCTATCCGGAAAGCCTTGCGTGGTGAAAGTTTAGTTGTTTGGGGCGATGGTTCACAAGCCAAAGATTATTTGTTTGCCTCCGACATTTCGCGTGCCATCATGGATTTGTTCCAGGCACAAGTGAAAAATCAGACCTTGAATATCGGGTCTGGTGCAACAATGACTTTATTGGAGATTATCGCGTTGGTTAAATCCAAAGTTCCCCATTTTCAAGTGGAGTTTATGGAGGCGATGCCGACCGACGTCCAACAAGTATCCTTGGATATTACACAATTACGGACACATATTCCGTTTGAATTGACACCTATCGCGGAGGCGTTTGAAAAGACCTTTGCGTATGAACAAGCGGTATTAGCTAGCGAAGATTAAGAAGTCTTTTTTGTTCCTCCATCGAGTTTTTGTATTCGACAAATTCCCCTGCTTTTTTGGCGAAAATGTGGCCTTTTGCTTTGTTTCCTTTACGATATTCGAGTCTAGAAATCCCAAGCAATGCTAATCCATGGATGTCTTTGGTAAATCGTTCCTCCCAAGGATGTGCAATTCCTTTGGCATAATAAGCTTCGGCTAAGGCAAATTTTTTGTTTCCAAATTCCTCCCGCATGCCTCGGAATACATGTGCCGCTCCTTTGAAATAGGGCGAGTTGATTTTCTCGAGTTGGTCGATATAGGGCTCTGCCGCATCGTATTGTCCAGCCAAAGTTAATAATTCAGCACGCTGCAAAATATACCAATGGTTATTGGGAAACTGTTGGATCAATTGTGTGTTATAAGGCAAGCCTTTTTGCGGAGTCCCCTCGTATTTGTTGAAAATATAGGAATAATAAAATAAGGATTCATTGCGGACAAAAATCGTTTTACGTGTGCCCGCTTCTAACATGGCTAATCCCGTACGTTTATTCCCCTCTTCGAAAAAGAACATCAGGGGTTTGATGATGGGGTGGAGGTCTGGATACGCCACGCGATAATAGTTGTAGATCCCCGAGGAATACAAAAACTCTGGTTGGCGTTCCGTATTCTTAATCCCGATTTTCATAAAGGCATAAGCTTTTCGTGCGTAAGAAACCGCCTTCATGAAATTTTGGTTATCGGCTTCATACGCCGCTAAAAAACCCAAGGAAGCCGTACAGAAAAAAGAGGCTTCTAGGTCATTGTTGTTTCGGTCAAATGCCTCTTGAGCTAAATTATAGGCCAATTCCAGGAAGGCCAAATAGGCGCGGCTTTGTGCGGGATGATCTTTTAATGGGAAAAATTGCTGTTCATACTGCATGGCCGATAATAAATAGCCGGCCGGATGTTTAGGATGGGTAGCTTTGATGGCGTTGAAATTTTCCGTCGATTCTTTGAAGTTGTATTGGTATAAGTGGTTCAATCCCTGTGTGATAAGGCTTCTCGTTTGTGGATCCTGCAAGAGTTGGGCCGGACTCAAAAACGTAAGACTTGAAAAGAGGAAAAGTAAGACTAAGCGCATCATCAAATTTTGGTCTGTAAAAGTAAGGAAGTGGTGTGGTTTTTAGGCCTAATTTTTTACTTTTGTTTCTATTTAATTTTTCGCACCCGCCTCATGATTTCATACCAACAATTCACCTTATCGAATGGTCTACACGTGATTGTACATGAGGATCACAGCACAACGCTTGCCGTGATGGATGTTATTTACAATGTAGGTTCACGAGATGAAGATCCTGAGCGAACAGGATTTGCCCATTTGTTTGAGCATTTGATGTTTGGCGGGTCGGTGAATATTCCCAATTATGACGCTCCTTTGCAGTCGGTGGGTGGAGAAAACAATGCCTTTACAACACCTGATTTAACGAATTATTACATTTCCTTGCCCCACCAAAATTTGGAAACGGCATTTTGGTTGGAGTCCGATCGGATGCTTTCTTTGGCCTTCAATCCTCAATCCTTAGAAGTGCAGCGGAAAGTCGTTATCGAGGAATTCAAGCAACGCTATTTGAATCAACCTTATGGCGATGTTTGGTTGAAATTTCGTCCTTTGATTTACCAGCAGCATCCTTATCGCTGGGCAACCATTGGAAAGGAAATTGCGCACATCGAAGAAGCTACATTGGAGGATGTGAAAGCCTTTTTTCAAAAGTATTACCTTCCCAATAATGCCATATTAGTTGTTGCAGGGAAGGTGACCATAAATGAGGTTAAAATGTTAGCTGAAAAATGGTTTGGCCCCATTCCAGCAGGGGTAAAAGCCCTTCGGAATTTGCCTGTCGAGCCTGTTCAAGCTGAAGACCGACGAATGGAAATCCGGGCGGATGTGCCCGCTAATCGTGTGTATATTGCCTATCCGGTCGTAGGACGCTATGATTCAGGGTACCATGCGATTGATTTGCTTTCGGATTTGCTTGGTCGGAATGAATCCGCTTATTTGTATAATGCCTTGGTGCAAGACCAGCGCATTTTTGATTCTTTGCATGCCTCTTTGACGGGCTCGATGGATCCTGGATTACTGGTCGTTTCGGGTCAAGTTTGTGAAGGGGTGGAGGTTGCGTATGCCGAAAAGCTATTGCTTGATGCGATACAAGATTTCGTCAAAAACGGGATTAATGCGGAGGGCTTGCAGCGAGTGAAGAATCAGGCGGAGGCGTCCTTGGTATTTGGCGAGGTAGAGGTATTGAATCGGGCGATGAATTTAGCCATGGCAGCCAATGCGGGGAATGTGGATTTTGTGAATACCGAAGCGGCGCAAATAGCGGCCGTTTCCTTGGAAGAAGTTCAAACATGGGCAAATAATCTGTTTGTTCGTGGGAAAAAGAATACATTGCTTTATCTAAAACAAGGATAATCATGAAAATACGTGTGGGACAAGGGTATGATGTACATCGTTGGGTAAAAGGCCGACCGTTTATTTTGGGTGGTGTGGAAATTCCAAGCGATTTTGGTCCTTTGGGCCATTCGGATGCGGATTTAGTTTGTCATGCTTTGTGTGATGCCCTCTTGGGTGCTGCGAACATGCGCAACATTGGTTATCATTTTTCAGATAAAGACCCGATGTGGAAGGGCGTTGCCTCAACCTTATTGTTGAAGAAAGTGCTCGAAATGATTCGTGAAAAAGGTTGGGAAGTGGGGAATGTGGATGTGACGGTGGTGTTAGACCAACCGAAATTAAACCCGCATATTCCTTCGATTAAGGAGAATTTAGCCTTGGTGATGGACCTTGATATCGATCAAATATCAGTCAAAGCTACGACCTCAGAAGGTTTGGGTTTTGTGGGAAGACAAGAAGGAATTTCGGCGATGGCCGTAGCGTTAATTCAAGCGAAATAAAGCCATGAAAATCGATTTAGAAGCAGAACGTCTGGAAATATTAAAACGTTATCGCAAGCTTTTGCGTACGGCAAAACCGTATTTAAAAGATGATGACGCAAAGGAAATTAAGAAAGCATTTTTGTTGTCGGCGGAGGCCCATAAAGAAATGCGCCGTAAATCGGGTGAACCTTACATATATCACCCCTTGGCTGTAGCGCAAATCTGCGTCGAGGAAATTGGATTAGGCCCTACGTCGATTATTGCTGCGTTGTTGCATGATGTCGTGGAGGATACTGATACGACTTTGCTGGAAATCGAAAAGATGTTCAATCCCAAGATTGCGCAGATTATTGATGGATTGACGAAGATTGCGGGGACATTTGAATATGGAACGTCCCAACAAGCCGAAAATTTCCGGAAGATGTTGTTGACGCTCTCGGATGATATTCGGGTGATTTTAATCAAGTTGGCCGATCGTCTGCACAACATGCGGACCTTGGAAAGCATGGCGAAGGAAAAGCAATTGAAAATCGCTTCAGAAACGATTTATCTGTATGCTCCTTTGGCACACCGCTTGGGATTAAATGCCATTAAAACCGAGTTGGAGGATTTGGGCTTGAAGTTTACCGAAACGGAGGCTTACAAAGAAATTGCCAATAAGTTGATGGAGAATAAGCAAAACCGTGAGAGTTTTGTGGATCAATTCATCCGGCCGATCAAGAAGTCCTTGGATGAGCGTGGAATGAAATATACAATCAAAGGCCGACCGAAATCCATTTATTCCATTTACAATAAGATTAAGAAGTCGAACACGCCGTTTGAGAAAATCTACGATTTGTTTGCCATCCGTGTGGTATTAGATGTGCCTGTAGAGCGTGAAAAAGGAGAGTGCTGGGAGGTGTATAGTATTGTAACGGATCATTACCGTCCTAATCCAAGCCGCTTGAAAGACTGGGTTTCTACACCCAAATCGAATGGTTACGAATCCCTACATACGACTGTGATGAGTATGCCCTTTGGCAATGACAAAGAAGGTCGCTGGGTGGAGGTTCAAATTCGGACGAAGCGCATGGATGAGATTGCGGAGAAAGGGGTTGCGGCGCACTTTAAGTACAAGGGGACGGACACGCGAACTTCGCAGGCATTTGAATCTTGGTTGAGCCAGGTTCGCGAGGCTCTGGAAATGAATGATAAGAGCCAGTCGGCGGTTGAATTAGTAGACGACATCAAGAATTCCCTGTACCATGAAGAAGTTTTTGTCTTCACACCAAAGGGAAAATTAGTTGTACTGCAGGCGGGTGCAACGGCCTTGGATTTTGCCTTTGAGATTCACTCGGAGGTGGGTTCGCATTGCATCGGAGCCAAAGTGGGTGGCAAATTAGTGCCACTTTCACATAAATTAAGCAATGGAGATCAGTTGGAGATTCTAACATCCTCCAAGCAAAAGCCATCGGAAGATTGGTTGCGCATTGTGACCACGACAAAAGCTAAAGCGCGTATTAAAGATTGCATCAAAGAAGACAATAAGGGCTATTTGATACAAGGACGTGATGTCGTGGAGGCGCGTTTGAAGCACTTGGGTTATCCGAATTTGACCTTAGAATTAACGAATCAATTGCGGGCTTATTTCAATGCGAAGGATGCGAATGACTTGTTCTATCGTTTTGGGAAGGCCTATATTTCGGTAGACCAATTGAAGCACTGGAAGTCCGACAAGGAAATGCATGAGCGGAAGCAGGCGGAGAAGGCCATTAAGGCGCCGATTGTGGATAGCAAGTCCTTCAAGAAGGGTATGCAGCAGGTGGAACAAGGACGGAAGGAGTCAGATATCTTGTTGATTGGTGAAGATATGGACAAGGTGGATTACACCTTGGCGAAGTGTTGTAACCCGATTTCCGGTGATGAGGTCTTTGGTTTTGTAACGATTAATGAGGGGATTAAGATTCATCGGACGACCTGTCCCAATTCGCCGGAATTGTTGTCGCGGCATGGTGACCGCGTGATTAAGGCGCAATGGACGAGTCAGATTCAGATGTCCTTTGTGGTGGATTTGACGATTCGAGGAATTGATCGCGTTGGTTTGGTGAATGATGTAACACGCGTGATTTCGGATGAGTTAAAGGTGAACATTACTGCCCTCTCCATCGGAGTGAAAGATGGCTTGTTTGAGGGCAAGATTTCCTTGATGATTCAGGATACATCGCATTTGGAAAATTTGGTATCCGAATTGGAAATGGTCGCTGGAGTTATTGAGGTTGCGCGGGAAGATTAAGTAGCATATTTCCGTTTTTTTTGCTTATTTTACGTTGTTTTTTTTCAATAATGTCTGCAGCAATAGAGAAGTTCGATTCGGTTAAAAAGATTTTCACAGCTTATTTAGAAAATAAGGGTCTGCGGAAGACGCCGGAGCGTTTTGCTATTCTGGAAGAGATTTATTTGCGCGATGATCACTTTGATGTGGAGGAATTGTATATCTCCATGAAAAACAAAAAATATCAAGTGTCTCGTGCGACGGTTTACAATACCTTGGATGTGTTGGTGGAGTGCGATTTGGTTGTAAAACACCAATTTGGGCGTAATCAGGCGCAGTTTGAGAAATCGTATGGCCGCCGGCAGCATGACCATTTAATTTGTACGGATTGTCACAAGGTGACTGAGTTTTGTGATCCGCGCGTTCAGACAATTCAAAGTTTGGTGGGCGAGATGTTGGAGTTCAATGTCATGCACCATTCCTTGATTTTTTATGGATCATGTACGAAGAAAAATTGTGAGTTTCGGGATCAATACCAGGCTCAATCACACGAGTAATTATTTATCATTTATATTCATATTATGGCAGTTGATGTATTATTAGGCTTACAATGGGGCGATGAGGGGAAAGGCAAGATTGTAGATGTTTTAGCACCTCGTTACCAGGTAGTTGCGCGTTTTCAAGGTGGACCTAATGCAGGTCATACACTTGAATTTGATGGTTTTAAGCACGTTTTGCATCAAATCCCATCGGGAATTTTCCGTCAAGAGGTTCAGAATATTATTGGTAATGGCGTGGTGTTAGATCCGATTATCTTCAAAAAGGAGATTGATGGGTTGGCGCATTTCAATTTAGACCTACGTAAGAATTTAGAGATCTCAAAGAAAGCATCAATCATTTTGCCTACCCACCGTTTGTTGGATGCGGCTTATGAGAAGGCGAAGGGAGATGCGAAGATTGGTTCGACCTTGAAGGGGATTGGGCCAACCTATACGGATAAAATTTCCCGTCAAGGATTGCGTGTGGGTGATATGATTGCTCCTGATTTTTCAGCAAAATACAATGCATTAGTTGATCGTCATAAGGCGATTTTGGATGTTTATAAATTTGAATATGATTTAGCTGCTGCGGAGAAAGAATTCTTTGAGGCGGTTGCCTTCATGAAGGAATTCCACTTGGTGGATTCGGAATATTCCGTGAATCACGCGATTCAAGCAGGTAAAACTATTTTAGCTGAAGGTGCGCAAGGTTCCTTATTGGATGTAGATTTTGGCTCGTATCCATTCGTAACTTCGTCGAATACCATTACGGCTGGAGCATGTACGGGTTTAGGTGTAGCGCCAAAGAACATCGGAGAGGTATTTGGGATTTTCAAAGCATACGCAACGCGTGTGGGTTCAGGACCATTCCCTACGGAATTAGAAGATGAAGTTGGAGAACGTATGCGCCAAGAAGGTCGTGAGTTTGGTTCGACGACAGGACGTCCTCGTCGTTGTGGATGGATTGATTTACCAGCCTTGAAATATGCGATGATGATCAACGGGGTGACTCAATTGATTATGATGAAGGCCGATGTCTTGAATATTTTTGAAGAAATCCAGGTTTGTACAGGTTATGAAATGCCGGATGGCACGATAACCGATCAAATTCCATTTGAGATAACCGATATCAAAGTGAAGCCTGTTTATGAAACGTTGAAAGGATGGAATTGCTCGTTGGAGGGCATGCGTCGTTTTGAGGAATTGCCAGCAGAGCTTTCAGCATATATTAAATTTTTAGAAACTCATTTAGATTTACCGATCAACTTTATTTCCACAGGCCCGGATCGTGAGGCTTGTGTGTTGCGCGGTTCATTAGCATAAGATGACAGACGGTATTGATTTAGCTGCTTTGTATGAAAATGAGGTAATCTATTGGGTTACGTCAGAACGTCCATTGGAGCAGCTAGATCAAGCACCTGTTGTTCCGGAAGCGGAGGTCGTTGAGGTAGGAGTTCCTTCCATTGCCACACCTTGGCTGGTCATAGGAGCTATTACTGAGGCTGAAAAATCCCGTTTACAATTGATCTTTTCGGCGCCGCCTTTAGCTTTGCCACAGGGGGATTGGTCGATTATAGATGCCGATCAAATTCAAGTTTCTTTGGAAGAATTTGTATCGAAAACGGCTCCATCACGTTATATTTTCTTAGGTGAACAATCACTTTCCGGTTTGCAAGCCAATCAAATTCAGACCTTGGGTTCCAGCAAGGTGTATTATTTTCCGCGCTTGATTTCGACCTTGACGGATGAGGAGAAGGCTTTGAAGATGGAATTCTGGAATGCGCTGAAGGCGTTGGTGTAGAGACGCGATACTTCGCGTCTATTTTTTTGTCTTGTAGAGACGCGATACCTCGCGTCTATTTTTTATTTAACCTTTCATGGGATTGTCATAAATGTATTGAATGATATTTTGTAATTCCGTTTCATCTCGAATAATCCGATCATAAAATCGAGCTTGCCAACAAAACAATGGGTTTGTTTTTCTTGCTTCGATTGTTACAGATGATTTATATCCTCTAATTATGGAAGCCAAATTACCCGACTGAGGGCCAAATTTAGCGCTCACCTTATTTGATGTTTTCTGTTTTTTTTCAATGGCAATTATTCCATGTAAATGATTGGGCATGATAATAAATGGCCCTATAGAAACGAATGGGAAATATTTTGGAATTAGTTCCCAATTTTTTTTAGCAATGTTTCCAGTTTTATTTAAAATCACTTGTTCATTTTCGATTTCTCCGAAGAAGTGATGCATTTGTTGTGTACAAATTGTGATGAAATATAGTCCACTTGAAGAATAATCCCACCAATCAGCTCAAATTGATTTTATTTGGTACTTATTTAGCTCTTTTGGGGTAATTGATTTTTTCATCGTTGAATTTTCAATTTGAAAAATTGATATCCAAATCATTTTGAAAATTCCCAATTAGTTGGAATGTAGTTTTTTAGACGCGAGGTATCGCGTCTCTACAAAATTGGGTGATTAGACGCGAGGTATCGCGTCTCTACAGACTGTACCTTGCCAGCGGCGTCACATCCTGATCCGTAAATTCACCTGCTTCGTATTTGAAATGCCCAGCCATGGCGATCATGCCGGCGTTATCGGTGCAATATTGAAATGCTGGAATGAATACATCCCATCCTTCTTTTTCACCCATTTCTTTCAGTCGACTGCGGAGGCCGGAGTTAGCCGAAACACCCCCTGCGATGGCGATTTGTTTGCAGTTTTTCTCCCGCATCGCTTTTTTTACTTTACGTAAAAGCATGTCAATCAGACTTTTCTGAACGGACGCACAAATGTCGGCCTTGTTCTCTTCCACAAATGCTGGGTTTTTCTGTGTTTCCTTTTGGAGGAAATAAAGAATTTGTGTCTTGATTCCGGAGAACGAAAAATTCAATCCTGGCATTTCGCCTAAGGAAAATGGAAAGCGATCGGGGTTTCCCGTTTGCGCTAATTTATCGATCAAGGGGCCGCCCGGATAGGGTAGGCCGATGAGCTTTGCGGTTTTGTCAAAAGCCTCGCCGACGGCATCATCTTGCGTCTCGCCGATAACCTCCATATGCAGGGCATCTTTGACCCAAACCAATTGGGTATGTCCTCCGCTAACGGTTAGGCAAAGAAAGGGAAATTGGGGTTTGGGTTCTTCGATAAAATGCGCCAAAACATGGGCCTGCATGTGATTTACCTCGATTAATGGGATGTTCAATGCTAAGGATAAAGCCTTTGCGAAAGAGGTCCCCACGAGCAGTGCGCCCAATAAACCTGGGCCCCGCGTAAAGGCAATGGCATTCAGGTCATTTTTGTTTATATTTGCTTTTTGCAGCGCTTCCTGTACGACAGGGATGATCGCTTTTTGATGTTCTCTACTAGCTAATTCGGGAACAACGCCACCCCATTCCGTATGGATCAGTTGGGTGGAGATGACGTTTGATTGCAAAACTCCATCCACCATGACGGCGGCGGAGGTTTCATCACACGAAGATTCGATGGCTAGTAAGTTCATTGGGTGCAAAAATAAGGCAAAAAAAATAAACATGGTAAAATACCTAAAGATCCTAGCCAAATCAGTCCTGTACGGGTTGGTGGGAATCTTTTTGCTCATTTTTACCTGTATTTTGCTCCTGCGCGCACCGGCTAATCAAATGTTATTGGCCAATTATTTTAAGCCGATTATTCAGCGTGAATTGGGCTATCCGGTTGATCTCAAAGGCATTCAAGTTAAATTTTTCGATGAATTAAGTTTGTCTGGACTTCGTGTTCAGGACCCTTGGGGGAAAGAAATGATTTACATTGAGCATCTCGATGTGAATTTTAGTATCACTGATCTTTTTTTTGGCGGAGATAAACCTACCTTGGATTATGCGCGTTTGCTACGCCCAAGGGTACATTTAGTACTTGAGAAAAAGAAAGGCCAAGTGAATTTAAATCACTTTATTGATCAAATTATCGCTTGGGTTAATCGAACTTCACCAGGGCCTTCGAAGGGGTCAACTACATTTATCATTCGCGAAGCTGAGGTGGTGGATGGGCAATTTATTTTGGACGATGAACAAGTGGCTAACACAGGAACTCCGTCCCATTTTGACCTTTCCCATTTTGCAATCTCACACATTAATTCCAAGGTAAAACAGTTTTATTCCAAAGGAGATACCATTGGATTGGAAACGATTGGGTTCAAGGCCCAACATGAAGCTACGCGTCTTCAGGTTAAGCGAATGAATACGCATTTCATGATTTGCGACAAGCAAATGCGGTTTGATCAGTTGGATTTGAGTGTCAATGATTCTTACATAGCCAATCAGTTTTTAGTGAATTACAAGCATGTAGAAGATTTAACACAATGGTTCGACAAAGCCAATATGCAGGCGAATTTGGTCAAAACACGTTTGAATTCGAATGATGTCGGTCGATTCATCGAAGCGATGTATCCTTACAAAGGTGTATATCTGGCGCAAGGAAAATTGTCCGGAACGGTCAGACAATTGGCTTTAAAGAATTTCCAATTGGGCTTTGGTACGAAAAGCGTACTCCGCGGGGATTTTTCATTCAAGGGTTTGCCGGAGATTCCAAAAACGCAAATGGATTTCGTGATGCGTAATTCGTTGTTTATTCCACAAGATTTGGGTGTATTTATCTCAAAACCTGCCGCAGATAAAATGCGGATTTTAGGTCCTGTTTCATTTTCAGGTAAGTTCAACGGAACACACATGAATTTTCGGACATCGGGTCAGGCGAATACGGGTTTAGGTTACATGGAAGGGGATGTTTCGATGCGATTGAAGGATTCAATGGCCTTTTCGGGTTACGAAGGTAGGGTAGCTCTACAGAAATTCAAATTGGGCAAATTACTTGTACTAGAGGATTATTTAGGGACAATCGATTTGGCTGCTAAAATTAAAGGGACGGGATTTTCAAATCAATCTGCCAATGTCGATTTCGATGGCATGATCTCTGAGATCAATTTCAATCGATATGCGTATAAGCGCGTGAGTTTGAAAGGGAATTTACAAAAGCAATTATTCAAAGGTACCGTTGCTGTGAAAGATTCGCATTTGGTAGCGAATATGTCGGGGGAGATTAATCTGCGTCAAGCGAAACCAACTTATCAAATGGATGGTAATGTTGAACGTGCTGATTTGGCACAATTGCATTTTACCAAAGAGCCTATTCGTTTGAAATCAGGATTTGAGATTGATTTCGCGTTAAACTCTTGGGATGATTTAACGGGTCGAGGGTTCTTCCAAGATATTTATATTCAAAAGCCCAACATGGAAGATTTGGCCATGGACATGGTGACTTTCAATGCTGACTTTCGTGCCGGAGCTAAGCGCCATTATGTGTTAAATTCTCCTTTTGTATCGGTGGAGGTGAATGGGGATTTCGTCCCGAGTCGACTTCAATCGGAATTAGGGCAATTGTGGGATGAGTATCGATTGTATTTCCAGAAAAATGAATTGGAACGAAATGCCTATTATTCGAAAAAGGTGCATGATACGGAAAGTCGGTATGGTGCCGATTTTACCATTATTTGCCACGATGCGGCTCCCTTACTTAAACGTTTTTACCCTTCTTTAGGTGTTGCTCACAACACCGTTTTTTCAGGAAATATTACCAAAGGGCGTAGTTTTCAAGTAAGTTTGGAGGCTTATCCCGACACGCTTGTACTAGGCGGCTATACGTTTTATCAATCGGTTTTCTCGTTTCAAAGTTCCAAATATTTGGGTGGTCCTGAGGTTTCATCCAGCCTTATTTTTCAATCCCGTAAACAGCAATTAAATTTTTTAACGCCGACCGAAAACTTCAAGTTGGACGCTTTGTGGGATCAAGATCGAATCAATTTTGGTTTAGATTTCAAGCAACAAGGCGAAGAGAATATGGCCCATCTGGGTGGATTGTGGAAGTTTGAAAAAGATGGCTTATCGCTGAAGTTCAAGGATTCTTATGTGCGCATTCTCGGACAGGATTGGTCGATAGACCCGGAGAATCGGGTGCGAATTCAAGGCCAAGATTTGCGCGCAGAACATGTCTTGATTTCAAACAAGAAGCAATCGATTGCCTTGCAAGGAAATATATCGATGGACTCAACGGAAACCTTGAAATTAAAGGTCAATAAATTCCAGTTGGGGACATTAGCTCCCTTGTTTGCGACAAAGGTGCAGGGGGAAATGAATGCAGAATTCAGTTTGCAAAACTGGTACCAAAACACCCATTTAGACTCTTGGTTGTTGTTGGATTCCTTGCGTTTGGACAAGTTTTATATCGGGGATTTTCAAGGGGTAGGGACATATGATGCTTCTTCCCAACTCATGGATTTGAATTACCATTTAAATCGTTTGGGTGAATCTGTGTTGTCGGTGAGTGGTACGTACCGTCCTTTTGAGGAGTCGGAGAAATTGAATGTTCGCGCCGAATTGAATAAGACGAATTTGCAGATTTTGGAGCCCTTTGCCAAGGGGATATTCTCGGATTTGGGTGGGGATGCTTCCGGTGAATTACACATAGGCGGTCGTTTTCAGGAGCCCATTTTGGATGGTAAAATCATTGTGCGCAACGGGAAAAGTACCTTTGATTATTTGAATACGCGGATACTTTTTGCGGATACGGTTCTATTTAAGTCTCGGCAAATTTTGGGTCAAAATTGGTTATTAAAGGATCCTGAAGGGAATACGGCGCGCATGAATGCTCGATTGGAATTTCCGAAAAACAGCCCCTTTGAATTAGACCTGAAGGCAGATTTGAATCACTATAAACTGTTGAATACGGTTCGAACTTCCAAGTCTATTTATTATGGCACGGGCTATGCCACGGGGCCGTTTGCCATTCGCGGGACATTGGATCAATTGGGGATTTCTGCCGACTTAAAAAGTGATCGTGGGACGCGATTGTTCATTCCGTTGGATCGCGAATACGAGGAAATGGATCAAGGCGATTATGCATTTTACAGTCATACCTTGGCTGCTGCTGCCGAGTTGACTGACAAGCCTTTGGTGAATCAATTGAAGCAAGATGGCATCACAATGGATTTGAATTTGGCCCTGACACCTGAAGCTTATGGGGAGGTTCAATTCGATGCGAAGAAGGGAGATATCATGCGCGTTTATGGCATGGGGAATATTAAGATGACCTTGGACAAGAAAGGTGATTTTAAGATGAATGGCGATTATGCGATTGATCAAGGGGACTATACATTTACGCTGCAAAATTTGATCAATAAGAAGTTTGCGATTCAGCGTGGTTCGAAGATTTCATGGAAGGGCGATCCACTGGAGGCCAATGTAGATATTAAGGCGATTTATACGCAATATGCTTCTTTGTTTCCGATCTTATTAGATACGACCAATAAGAGTAATATGCCAGAATTCAAGCGTAGGTACCCTGTGGATGTGTCGATCAATTTGCAGAATCGTTTATTGTCGCCCAACATTACTTTTGATATAGGCATTCGGGATTACCCCAAAGATGTTCATTTAAACGGGGCGGTGACGGCCTTTGCGAATCGAATCAAAACGGATGAACAGGAGTTGACTCGTCAGGTAAGTAATGTGTTATTGTTTGGCCAATTGGTTTCGCCGTTTGGAGGTTCGGGAATTGCGATTAGTAATTTGATGGGGAATTTCACGGAAATGCTCTCGAACCAGTTGAGTAATTTGGCTTCAAAAATTGATAAGGACTTAAACGTAGATGTGTATTTAGGCGGAGGGGTATTGAATCAAGATATATTGTCGAATTTGCAATTGCGAGCTTCTTACAATGTCAATGACCGACTACGCATCACACGAAGTGGGGGATTTACCGATGCGCGCAATCAAACAAGTCCACAATTATTATTGGGTGACTGGGCACTGGAATGGTTTATGAATCGAGATGGTTCTTTGCGCTTAAAGACTTACAATCGCAACGTGCAAACTTCCCTTGCGGGTTCCTTAAACTCCTATCAAATCAATCAGACGATCGGGTCGAGCATTCTGTTTACGAAAAGCTTTTCGAAGTGGTGGTGGGAGAAATAGTTGACAGTCGCTAGTCGTCTGTCGCTAGTCCTCAATTATCAGTGGTCAGTCGAAAGTCGCTGGGCAATTAACTTTACATATAAGGAGGTCGTTTTTTTCTCACATAAATATACGATGAGCTTCTATTCTTGATTTATTAAACGCGAGGTATCGCGTCTCTACAGTCCAATACCCACAAAAAAAGAACCTCGAGATTGCTCTCAAGGTTCTAAATTGTTCGGATTCCGGAATCCTAAATGATCATTGTCGACTAGCTACTGATGACTAGTGACTCGTGACTGACGACTAGCGACTGATTATTTCACCTCAAACGTCCCTGCACCCACTGTAAATCCTTCTGCGATTAATTCTACAGTATATTTACCTGGTTTGTAAGCTACGCCACCACGAGGGTAGACAACGCTAACTTCTTGGTTATCGTTTGTATATGTTATGACTTGTTTCGTTGTGTAAATAACTTCTTTGCCATTCACGTTCACTTTTCCTGAACCAATAGCTTCGTCAGAAAGGGTAGCACCTTCGCCATCGATCACACGTACGTAAATCGTTTTGTTTTCTAATTTCGTGATTGGGTTGTTAGCTAATGTGAAAACAACTTTCAATTTTTCAATTTTCTTGCCATTCAAACGAGAACGCTCTGTTTCTTTTCCTTTCGCATTAACCGCTAATACGCGTAAATTTTGAGCCTTTAGAGCCGCGGCAATGCTAACCTTGCGCGCTAATTCTTTGTTCTTTGCAGCAGTTTCGCTTAAGGTATCCGACAAGGATTTGTTTTGTGTTTTTAATCCTGTATTCTCGTTGTTTAAGTTGGTATTTTGCGTGGTCAATACTTGATTGCTTTCTGTCAAAATGCCATTTTGCTTCTTCAATTCTACGATTTCGCCATCTTTTTGCGTTAGGACCAAATTGTATTCTTTGATTTTTGCTTCGTAAGATGCGATGGTTGCATGATTCGATTGTTTCAAAGAAGTTTTATCTTGTTCTAATTGAACTTTCAAAGCTTCCAAATCAGCTACTTGTCCACCTAAAGACTTGATTTCAGCGATTTTGGCATCTAATTGAGTAGAGATTGAATCCAATGAAGTACGCGTATTCGCTAATTCAGTGGCTTTTTCTTCGATTGTTGTTGCTTGTTCGTTGTTTAATTGATTCGAACGGAAGTAGAGTACACCTAAAACGGCGGTCAAAACGGCTAATACAATCAGCGCAATTTTAGAAGTATTGTTGGAAGATTCCATGTAGATAAGGTTGATTTTAAAGGGTTTAAATTTTTTCAAGCGCAAAACTACAATAAATTATCTACATTTCATTTCTAATGCGCTTTTTGGTTAATTTGCAGGAAAATCGAAGACAGGATGCCTACGTATGATTTTATTGTGATTGGTTCGGGGATAGCAGGTTTATCCTATACGGTGAAAGTTGCGCAGCACTTTGCGGACCGGCATATTCCCATTAAGATCGCCTTGATCACAAAAACAGTTGCCGAAGAGACGAATACTAAATACGCGCAAGGTGGTATCGCAGCCGTTTGGGATAACGCGGATTCCTTTGAAAAGCATATCGAAGATACCATGGTGGCGGGAGATTTCATCAGTGACCCGGCTGTCGTGGAAATGGTTGTGCGTGAAGCTCCTGAGCGATTGAAGGAATTGATTGCCTATGGAACGGATTTTGATCGGAAATCCGATGGCTCGTTTGATTTGGTTAAAGAAGGGGGGCATTCTGATAAGCGTATTTTACATTACAAGGATTCCACAGGAAATGAAATTGAGCGTGCCCTGCTGGCTAAGGTGAAGTCGTTTGAATCCGTTGATTTTTTTACCCATTATTTCGCAGTTGACCTTATTACCCAACATCATCTAGGAGAAAAAGTAACCAAAGATACTCCTGGCAAGCAGTGTTATGGTGTGTATGTATTGAACAAAAAGACCAAACGAGTTGAAACCTTTTTGGGAAAGACAACACTCCTCGCCACCGGCGGAATTGGTCAAGTTTATCAATCTACGACGAACCCAACCATTGCTACCGGGGATGGAATTGCCATGGCATACCGTGCCAAAGGTTTTGTGCAAGGGATGGAGTTTATTCAATTTCACCCTACGGCCTTATATAATCCGGGTAAAAAGCCATCTTTCTTGATTTCAGAAGCGGTTCGTGGACATGGAGGGATATTGAAAAACCAAGATGGTTCTACTTTCATGGAAAAATACGATGCGCGTTTGTCTTTGGCACCGCGAGACATTGTGGCGCGCGCGATTGATTCTGAGATGAAAATTCATGGCGTCGACCATGTCTATTTAGACACTCGGCATCTTCCCAAAGAAGAAATTTTGCAGCATTTCCCCATGATTTATGCACATTGTTTAAAAGAATTGGGATTGGATATGTCAAAAGATATGATTCCGGTTGTTCCTGCCCAACATTACTTATGCGGTGGAATTATCGTTGATCATTTTGGCCAAACCAACATTGAAAATCTCTACGCGGCGGGTGAATGTTCACATACGGGTTTACATGGCGCGAATCGTTTGGCATCTAACTCTTTACTCGAGGCCATCGTTTATGCGCATAACGCTTTTGAAAAATCTGTGAGCCAATATGGTACGCAAGTCACGCCGGATGGTATTCCCGATTGGAATGATGAAGGAACCCGCAATCCAGAGGAGTTGGTTTTGGTAACAGAAATGGCCAAAGAACTCGAGTCCATCATGTCGAATTACGTGGGAATTGTTCGTACGGACCGCCGACTAAAACGCGCATATGACCGTTTGGAGTTGATTTATTTAGAACATGAGGAGTTATATAAGCAATCTCGCATTACGGTTCCCCTGTGTGAACTTCGTAATATGATCAATGTCGCTTATTTAATTATTAAGCATGCGCGCGCACAGCGCCAAAATAAAGGCTTACATTATAACATCGATTTGCGGTAATCTCGGCTATCGTTTAAGGGATGAATTCCAACGCTTTTTTTTTGTTAATTCATTTGTTAATGCCTTATTATCATTATCTTAGCTAAATATGTGCTAAAAGGCTATTGCTTTTAGTTCAATCCTAGTTCTGATCAATGAAATATTATAAAGCTTCGACAAAGCACCTTTGTGGTGTTTTGTTGATAATTCTTTTTTGCATCGCGCCCATCGCAGCGCAAGCACAATCCTGGAAATGGAGCATTGGGTCTGCCATAACGCAATACCAATTCGAAAACTCTAAAGGCTCTCAGATTGATTGGATGAAACCATCCTCGGGTTTGCATGTAGAATTGGCCAATGAGCATGTCTTGTTAGACACGGTAAGGCTCATTTCGAAATTTTCTAAATCAGCTATATTCTTTAGTAATCGGCCGAAACTTGCAAAGTCGCTGAGTTATTTCCAATATGCCCTTGGCGTCAATTATCACCAACTGAATGCCATTGGGGACGTACAGCAAATTGCCTTTTCATATCAGACTGATTTTGTCGGGTTTTCGGCTTCTTTGGGACCCCAATATACCTTTTACAGAGGTTGGAATCTGGGTGTCGCCGGGGTGGTAATGGGCCAACAGCTTATCTCGGGTAATCAATTGTTATCAAATCGCTATTACCCTTTAACGGAAGATGTACAGTTTAATACCTTTAAACTATTCGCGGGGTATCAGATTGAATTGTCGAAGGCCATTAATCAAAATATTCGAGCCTTCGCGCAGGTAAGACGGACGGCAAGTTTGTTCTCGCCGCAAACTCCAACGGGGAAATTGGATTTGTTACCCATGACGATATCGATGGGAATTAGTTTGAATCGCTAAACGGAAGATCTAATGAAGCATATATATCTATTACTGCTGCTGATTTCGCTGGGAGCTTTGGGCCAACAAAAAGGTTTGAATTACCAGGCTGTTATTTTGGATCCGAATACAATCGAAATTCCGGGTCAGGTGATTGCAGGACAGCCTTTGGCCAAAGGAAAGGTTTGGGTTCGTTTTACCTTGATTTCGCAAGCGGGTATCGATTATGAGGAAATTCAACAAACGACTACAGATGATTACGGTCTCATTAATCTAACCATAGGTACGGGAAATTCCACGGCCGCGTTGGGTACAAATGCTTCGTCAGGTATTGCGCGTTATTCACAATTTGACGCGATTGTTTGGGATGAAAAATTAAAGCGCTTAAAGGTCGCAGTCAATTTTACAGGGATAGGAAATTACATAGAAGTCAGTAATCAGCAATTGACTTTTACTCCTTATGCACTTTATGCGGAGTCGGTCGATTATAAGAATGTTCGCGATGCCCCGAGAAATTTAAGTCAATTCAATAATGATGTGGGCTATTTGGTGCCGAAAGATATTGAGCCTTTGAAACGCGATTTGGGTTTAGCGCTGGTAGGGGGGCAGGAAAATGCGGCCAAGATCGAGGCGAATCAAGTAGCGAATAATTTACGTTTTATTGTGGTTGACCAGTCGATTTCGAAGTTGACGGATCAGGTGGACCAAAATAGTTCGACGTTGTTGTCGATGAGTAATACCTTGAACGATCATGAAGTACGTTTGCAACAAAATGTGAGCCAGATTCAAAATACTTCTTCGAGTATTATGGGTCAAATCGGAAATTTACAAAATCAGATTTCAACTACGCAGAATGCATTGTCATCGATTACGAGCGTCTATGAACTTGCAGCAAATAAATCCGCTGCGATTGATTTAGGGAATTCCCAACCGAGCAATAGCTTGTATCCTACCCAGTTGGCCGTTAAATCCTATGTGGATAATGCCATGACGAATGTAGTGACGACGGGTACACCGGATGCGACGACCTTGGCTACAGGGAAGGTTCAATTAGCAGGTGATTTGGCTGGTACAGCCACTGCACCGACGGTACCTGGATTGACATTGAAAGAATCTTTATCGAATAAATCCACGGATGTTAGTGCCGATGGGACGTCGAATACTAAATATCCATCCGTGAAAGCTGTGAAAGATTATGTGGATATTGCTACGACGGGTATTGCTTTTCAGGCGGCCTTGAATGCGAAGGCAGATATCAATTCTCCTACATTTACGGGGACGCCTTATTTACCCTCAGGTTCTACGGGGGTAACGCAATCGCCTGGTAATAATTCGACATCGTTGGCGACGACATCCTTTGTTCAAACGGCCATGGCCAATGCGACCGTAGCCGATGCCGATGCGACAACGAAAGGAAAAGTTCAATTAGCTGGGGATTTGGGTGGGACTGCGGCAGCGCCAATCATTGCGAAATTACAAGGAGCTACGTTGAGTTCATCTGCACCCACCTTGGGTCAGGTTTTGAAGTACAATGGCACGGCCTGGGTTCCCGATGCGGTGGTTTTGGCTGAAGCCCAAACACTATCTTTAACCGGAACAACGGTTACTTTATCGGGGACAAATAGTTCGGTAACCTTACCGGCTGTGGGTGATGCGACATCATCTGTGACGGGCAAGGTGCAATTGGCTGGAGATTTGGGTGGCGTTGCTACCTCGCCGAATGTGGTAAAGATTCAAGGGATTCCCGTTTCGAATACTGCACCGGCGATTGGTCAAGTGTTAAAATACGATGGAACTTCCTATGTACCGAATAGTTCCATTTTGGCAGAGACGCAAGTTTTGAGTTTAGCAGGTACAACATTGAGTATATCGGGTACGAGTAGCTCGGTGGTTTTGCCTTCTTCTTCGAGCGCTGCGGTGGGTTTGATGCAGCTTGCGGGTGATATCGGTGGGACGGCAACGGTTCCTAAGGTGGTAGGCATTCAGGGAGTTCCGGTGTCGACTACCGTTCCAACGACAGGCCAAGTATTGAAATACGATGGGACAAATTACGTACCGAGTAATTCGATTATGACCGAGACGCAGACCTTGGGATTATCAGGATCCACGTTGACAATTTCAGGAACAAATTCTTCCGTGGTGCTACCCATCGCGGCAGACGCAACTTCATCTACTAACGGTATTATGCGCTTGGCGGGAGATTTGGGTGGAACAGCTGCTTCGCCTTTGGTCGCAAAATTACAAGGTCGAACATTGAGTTCGACGACTCCTACCACAGGCCAAGTATTGAAATTTGATGGGACACAATGGGCGCCTGGAAATACGGTCACAACAGAAACACAGACTTTAGCTTTGTCGGGATCTACCATCACGATTTCGGGAACGAATAGTTCGGTGGTATTGCCCGTTGCGGCTGATGCCACAACGACGACAAACGGAATCATGCGTTTGGCAGGTGATTTGGGAGGAACAGGTTCTACGGCCGCGGCTCCAGTCATTTCCGATAATGCGATTACGACGGTGAAGTTGGCAACGGGTGCCGTCACCGATGCTAAGTTTTCGGGTATATTATCTTTGGCCAAAGGAGGAACAGGTTCTGCCACGCAGAATTTTGTGGATTTAACTACCGCCCAAACGGTAGCCGGGGCGAAAACATTTTCTGGGGATTTCGCGGTGGGAGCATCAAAAATGACGGTTGCCTCATCCACCGGAAATATGGTTATCGCAGGAACTTTAACGGCAGGTGGAATTCTTTACCCCAATACGAATGGAACCTCAGGTTATGTGTTGACTTCCAATGGGAGCGGTGCAGCAACTTGGGCTTCGGTGCCGGTGACATCGCTTTCGGGTACTTTATCGGTCGCCAATGGAGGTACGGGTTCGACGACCAAAAACTTTGTAGACCTGACGACCAATCAAATCATTGCGGGGGACAAGACGTTCACGGGTACGACTGCAACCAATGATTTAAATGGTACAAATGGATTTTTCTCGAGCACATTGGGTACGAATGGAGCGACTTCCTTGGGTTCTACCTTGATTGTGTCTGGAAATGTTACGTTCAATGGAACGGCAAATGCACTCGGTAATATCAGTTCTGGCACTTGGAATGGATCAACCATCGCGGTTGCACGTGGTGGAACGGGTGCGACGAGTTTAACGGGGATGTTGAAGGGTAATGGCACCTTTGCCGTTAGTCAGGCGATTATCAATACGGATTATAGTTTGGTTCGTTTTGTTTCCGATGAGTATACGATTTCCACCCCTGGCCAAACGACTTTTACCTTAACGCAAACTCCGAATGTGAATACGACTGTTCGATTATTTATTAACGGTGTTCGAATTTCCAAAACGGCGCTTTCTGTTAGTGGAACGACGTTGACCTATAACCCCACCAACAACGGATCGGCTAGTTTGATCCTGAATGACCGGGTACAAATAGATTATTATTATTGATTTTATGCAGGTTCTGAAATCGCTTGTTGCTTTGTTGGGCAAGCCTGTTTTCAGGCTGATGCTTTTACTATGCTCTTTTGTGGCTACAGCGCAGCATAGTAATGTGGTGATTTCTACCGCTGCGAATGCGAACGGTTCTTGGGTATTGAGTGGAAGTACTTACACCTTCACACCTACGGCCGACAATGCGGTGATTAATAACGTCACGCTTCAAAATTACCTACGCAGCTTTTCAGTTGAGATTAAGACGGCTCGTGCTGCGGGTACGCAGGTGGGCAGTGTGGTGTTTGATGTGGGTGTGAGTGCGGATAAGAATTCCTCGAGTGCTGCTGCG
>JACCDX010486695.1_pt1 | contig 27397 bp, 22 predicted proteins | sample 7449681 | NCBI WGS metagenome assembly JACCDX01 (sample SAMN15323450, study PRJNA562643) | freshwater metagenome | isolation source: river surface water | place: USA:Blue River Watershed | collected 2017-08-18
ATTGCGAAAAGGCTACGAAAGTACTATGGTGTACGAAAAAGTGAAAGAATTAGAAGCTGGGAAAAATTAGATTTTTGTGCTACTAGGCACAAGATTATGGTAAAAAAATCCGAACGTGTTTTTCCGTGCCGTAGTACGGGATTTATATTATTTCGTACCTAACGGCACTCTCGAAAACATACCCTACAAGTCTACCTTTATTATGTGCCTAAAGGCACTATTTTTTAAAAATTTAATTTAAATTCACACCAACACACTCACCGCATTACCTCCAAAAACCAACGGCATTCACCAATACTTTTTTGATAGGTTTTGTTGGTGTTTGTACTTTTGCAAAAGGAACGCCTACTTATAATTCATCTCTAATATCTTTTCAGCAATTTTACTTGTCTCAGCAGACGAATATATCGGTTTGAAATAATTTATATAATTCATTAGCTCGTTGAGGGTTAAAATCTTAACATATTGAAACTCCTCATTTGGTTTTGAATTAATCAAAACAATTAAGTTTTTAATCGACACTTTTTTAGTACCCCCAATGATGTTTATTTAGTCGAAGTTTATTACTACTCAATTCATTATTTAACAAATAAAATAATGCGAAACTGGTCCTTTTGATTTGTTCAACGGGTGAACGTAGGTTTATACTATTAATTGACTTTTCACTCCAATTTTTTGTTTCGATCAGAAAAATTCCAGACGGTCCTACAAGAATATGATCAATTTGAACTGACTTTATATAATCATTTTCTTGCCTATTATAAATTGCTTTAGAAAACGAAACATTAAAGTCATTAATTAAATAGTACTCGTCGGATAAAGATTCTAATGTCTTAACAACTTTTTGTTCTCCTAAAGCACCGTAAATAAAACTATTTAACCTGTCAATTATTTCCTTTTTTCTATCTATTTCCGATATTGAAAGTTGACTACTTATCCTTACTGCTTCATTGAAACAATTAGATATAAACTGATATCGATCATTTTTAAAATTATATTCGTCAAGAATTTTAACTATTGATCTTTCTACATCTTTTTCAAAACAATATTCTTTACGCTTAATTTTTCTTTTATAGTTCCAATATTTTAAATCTGTAACAAGTTTTTGAAGAAAATTAGTAGAGGTGTTATTATTCAACTTTTGAAGTTGATGTTTTAAATTATCTATTTGCTCTGTTAATATTTCTACTGCTCGTTGTCTTTGTAATTCTACCTCTTTATACAAAATTGGCAAATCAACATTAAGATTATTTTTTTCTTGTTCAATTAGGCTTTCATGATGAGAAATTAATTGTAGTCTTAAAGTTGAATATGATTTTTGAAACGTAATTAGCTCATTTAAAGACTTGAAGTCATGAATATTATTCTGCTCTAAATTGGATTTTAAAGTTGTAAGTGAGCCAATTGTGTTATAAGTTCTACACATTCTATTTTCTGATTGTTATTAGCCGGTTGTCCATACTTCTTACATCTTCTTACATTTAGTTATAAGACATGAATGGCAACATTGTAATTTATGTAAATATAAAAAAATTACAATTTATGAAACGAATTCAAATTTGAAGTAATTATCTGAACTTATAAAGATGTTGCTCTCAACAACACACTCACCGCATTTCCCCCAAAACCAACGGCATTCACCAATACTTTTTTGATAGGTCTTGTTGCTGTTTGTGCTTTCGCAAAAGGAACGCCCACAAACTGATTGTGTTGTAACATTAAGATTGCCAACTCCAAACTCAAAATGCCCGAAGCACCAAAAGTGTGTCCTATTTTCCATTTGTTGGTGGTCAATAAAGGGAGCTTGCTGCCAAATACTTTTTCAATGGCTTTGTATTCTGTCAAATCGCCTTTAATAGTTCCAGGAGCGTGCATTACGATGGCGTCTACTTGGGATACATCTGTGTTTGCCAAAGCCATTTTCATTGATTTTTGGAAACAATCTGCCTCAGCAGAAATGGAAATATTGTGTTCTAAAATTTCGGTAGCATAACCAATGCCTTCAATGTAAGCCAAAGCATTTTCTTTTATCCCAATTTCTAAACAACAAACTCCAGCGCCTTCGCCCAAAATCATCGTGTTTTGCGTTTTATCTAAATCCAACGCACGATTCGGGTAGTGTTCTTCGCTTCGAGAATAAATTTTTAAGGCACGCATTTGGGCAATCGTAAAGTCAGTCAAAGGCGCTTCGCTACCGCCAACCAAAAATTTATCTACCATTCCCGAACGCAACCAAGCAACGCCATTCAAAACCGCATGTAAAGCGGTAGAACAAGTGATAGAATGGGAAATTTCTGGACCTTCAGTTTGTAAATCGTGTGCTACCCAAGAGGAAATATTACCTAGAGTAGTGGTGGGTGAAGCCAAGGTTTGTGCCTTGCCCGTTGTGATGTATTCTTGAAAATGTTGTTCAAATAAATCAGTGGCGCCACGAGACGAACCAATGTTAATTCCGAAAACATCGTTTTTTGACCAACCTGCTTTTACAATGGCTTTACGAGAAGCCAACATAGCATACAAAACGGAATTATCTAAGTATTTGTATTTGATATCGGATTGTCTCAAAGCCGCAACTTGCGCTTTTGAATCTTCATCCAAAGGACCGCACCAAGTTTCTTTTTGATCCAAAAACCGACTTTGAAAGCACGGGTTAGGATTTTGATACTTATTCCAAATAGTTTCTGGTTCATTCCCCAAAGGAGAAACAGAAGCAATGGCCGTTATGGAGATAGTTGGTGACAAAGGAATATTTTTATGCAAAATTACACTATTTCAAGAGCACTTTCGACTACTTGATAGACTTTTTCTAATTGTTCATCCGTAATTATATACGGCGGCAAGATGTACACAATATTGCCCACAGGTCGTAATATCACCCCGTTTTCAATAAAGAAATTATAGAGTTTGTTACGCAAATTTCCGTAATAACTTGCAGCCGATTCGGTCTTGATTTCTAAAGCAAAAATAACGCCTAACACTCGGGTAGTTACTACTTTTGGATGTGATTTAACCCGTTTTTCAAAAGCCAAATGGTTTGCATTTACTCGCAAAATATTGGCTTGCATTTCAGGAGTTTGCAACAATTTCAAACTTGCTAAAGCTGCGGCACAACCCGTTGGATTCGCTGTAAACGTATGTCCGTGAAACAAGGCCTTATTAATATCTTCGTCATAAAAAGCATCAAAAATGGGTTGGGTAAAGGTCGTAATTGCCATCGGAATCGTACCGCCTGTTAAGGCTTTGGATAAACACATCATATCGGGTTGTTCTACCAAATAATCCGATGCAAAGGTTTTTCCTGTTTTTCCAAATCCCGTCATCACTTCATCGGCAATAGTCAACACGTTATTGTCTTTACACATTCGAATTAAAGTATCCAAAGCAGTGGGTTCGTACATCACCATTCCTGCGGCACCTTGTACCAAAGGTTCGTAGATAAATCCAGCACAATTGTGGTTTTTTAGGACTTCCGCCAAAGCGTCAGAACTAACTTCCTCTTGACCCTCAACAGGTACAGGAATACGCACTACATCAATCATCATTGATTGAAAAGCCAAGGTATAAAAAGAAATTCCACTCGCGGCCATTGCTGCAAAGGTGTCACCGTGAAACGCATTTTCGAAGGCAATAATCGTTGTTTTCTTTTCTCCTTTATTGAAAAAATACTGCAATGCCACTTTAATCGCCACTTCTACAGCGGTAGATCCATTATCTGAGAAGAATAATTTTTGTTGGTTTTTGGGCAAAATCGCCATCAATTTTTCAGCCAAAACTACCGCAGGTTCATGTGTAAATCCGCCAAAAAGCACGTGTTCTAAAGTAGTCAATTGTTTGTAAATCGCATCAGCAATGTAGGTATTAGAATGTCCGTACGGATTCACCCACCAAGACGCAATCGCATCAATATATTCTTTATCATTTTCATCCCACAACAATGCTCCTTTCCCTTTTGTAATAGCAATAGGAGCCGAAGCGGTCTTATGCTGTGTATAGGGATGCCAAAGGAATTGATTGTCTTTTTCGGTTAAACTCATAATAGATTGAATATTTTTGATTGTAGAGTAACGATTTTAGAAATTGATTCTTGATATTGAATTTTGATATTGTTATTGAATTTTGACATTGTTATTGCAATTTCAAAAGGTTTTCTCGAAACAAATCGGCATATTCTACTATGACGTTGGTATCAAAATAAGGTTCTTGGTCAATTCTGCCAATACACGGCAAACCTGTTCTGTTTAAAATTATGGATTCGGAACTTGTATTTTCTTCGCCAGAAAAAACAATTCCTGCAATGGATAATTTTCGATTTTTCAAGGCTTCTACCGTCAATAAAGTATGATTAATACTGCCTAAATAGTGGCGCGATACGACAATCACTTTATAATTCGGTTGAATAATATCCACCACCGATTGCGTCTCGTTAAGCGGAACCAAAATACCTCCCGCTCCTTCAATGACCAAGTGATTCTTGGTTTGAGGCTCTTGAATTTGGTTCAAATCGATAGTTATTCCGTCTTTTGCAGCAGCTAAATGTGGACTTGCCGGAGTTTGCAACGCATAACTATTCGGATGGAATTGCGATTGTGTATTCGAAATCAAATCTTGTACTTTATGCGTATCCGAGTGTTCCAAATCGCCTGCCTGAATAGGTTTCCAATAATCCGCTTGGAGTGCTTCCACAATAATTGCCGAAGCAATTGTTTTGCCCACATCGGTCGAAATGCCTGTTATAAATAATTTCATATTAATAGAGTATTCAACCACAAAGGTCGCTAAGTTTTCACTAAGTTCACAAGAATTAAGATCCTAAAAAATAAGAGTACTCAACAATTGCAACACATCAGTTATATCTTGTTCTGAATTGAAACTGTGCAAACAGAATCGTAAGCGTTCTTGTCCTTCGGGTACTGTTGGCGACAAAATAGGTTTTACATCAAATCCCTTACTTTGTAGTTGTTGTGCTATGCCTTTGACTCTTTCATTCCCCGGAATTATAGCCGATTGAATAGCCGATTTACTACGAACAAACAATGGTTTTAAACTCAACCGATTCTTTTCTTGATTGAAATGAGTGATGTTATTTTTTAATAGTTGTTGGCTATCCGTTGCTTTCTCCAACTGCTCGTAAGCGGTCAAAATAGTCGCAACCGAATGGGGTGACAAACCTGTTGTGTAAATAAAACTCCGAGCAAAATTGACCAAATAACTTTTTAAATCCGCTCCTCCTAGAATGGCAGCTCCATGGCAACCCAACCCTTTCCCGAACGTCATGATTCGAGCAAAAACAGTTTTTTGTAGATGTAGACTTTGTACTAACCCCTCACCTTTTTCACCAAAAACCCCCAAAGCATGTGCCTCATCAACCACCACATAGGCTTTGTGTTTTTCAGCCAATCGGACTAATTCTTCTAGATTAGGCGTATCACCATCCATTGAAAAAACCGATTCGGTAACAATATAAATAGTAGTATCCGGATGTCGAACTAACAATCGTTCTAAATCTTCCAAGTCATTGTGTTGGAATTTATAGGCCTTTGCATTCGATAATTGGATTCCATCACGAATGGACGCATGACACAATTCATCGTACAAAATCAAATCTCCCTTTTGAGGAACGGCACTAAAAAATCCCACATTAGCATCATAACCCGAATTGAAAATTAAGGCTGCTGGTGCTTGATGAAATTGAGCAATATAGTCTTCAGCAGCTTGATAAACAGTATGGTTTCCTGAAAGCAGTCGGGAACCGGTAGCGCCATTTTGTTTCTGATTATGGTCTAACAAATACTGATGTGTAGCTTCAAAAATTACACTGGAATTGGAAAAACCCAAATAATCATTCGAAGCAAAATCAACTAAGCCGGAAGCTTTTGGCAATTGCCTTAGTGCGTTGTTTTGCAACCGAAGTTCTAATTTATCTGAAAGAGTTACAGGTATTTTTTTCATATTTGACAAAAATAAGGCAATTTTTTGATCTTTTGGTTTCTTGAAATTTAGAAACTTGTATGATTGGAAAAATCGAAATCGGTTTCGATTATTTAATTACTTTATTTTTGTTAAAAAAATGTTAAAATAAAAACTTGATATAACGAGGCAATCAAATAGTTTTCTACTTTCGTCGACAATGAAAAGAATAGCCACCCTTTTTTTAATCGTAACCTTGTTCTATAACATGATAGGTTATTATTTAATGTTTGCTTACCAAGAACAGCAAGCATGGGTTGCGCGTATGGAAAAAACAACTCATACTGATTTTCGTGTAATGCGTTTGAATGCTTCTTTGTATTCCTTCGCCGATGATACTGAATTTGAAGAAGTGAATGAAGATGTAATTATCAATAACAAAAGCTACCACATCTTTAAAAAACAAGTCAAAGACAATGTTTTGAGTTTGTATTACTTACCTAATACCAACAAAAATACGGTTAGTAAAGACTTGAACGACATTGTAGATAGTCAATTATTCAATAGTGGATCTTCAAAAGAATCTCCAGTAAAAAAACTATTAAAATCATTTATCAAAGATTATATCGACAATCCTGAAGTGAGCATTCCTATGCAAACAAAAGCCGTTGCTTCTATTAGTTTATTCACAAACAATGGAGTTGACTTTACTAATCCAGGACATCTTTCTTTACCGTATTCCCCTCCGGATTTTATTTAATTTGGGCAAACCAATTTTAATTATCTAATTTTCGTTAAAGTTGAGTCATTTAACATGGCTATACACAACTTGTTTTTCGAATCTTTTCAAGTAATTCTGTTTGATTTATTGAATTAAACAGTAGGTTGGTGTAAACCCATGACGTAATTACCCATTTTGGGTATACTCCTCTACGTCTAACTTATTATCATCACATTATTTCCTATTTATTTTTCTTAAAATAAATATTCTATTGAGCTACCCAAAATTAATAACAAGCTTATCCTACCCTATTTTCACAAAAGAATAGAGTAAAGAATATCCGTTTTAAGACCCAAACAATTACTAAAAAAATGAAACAAATATACTTTTGTTGCCTACTATTAGGGACTTTATTTACTAATGCTCAAACCGAAATCGACGGTATTATGATGAGTAAAAAACAACTTTGTACTGGAGCAGTCTACCAGTATAGCGCTTGGAACAATTACTGGGAAGGTAGTTTTAAGAGAGAAAATCAAAATTTAGGAACAGTCTCTAATAACAATATCAGCGTAAATGCTAACTATGGTCTTTCTGATAAATTGAACGTTATTGTGAGTTTGCCTTATATTACTAGCAAGGCTTCGGCAGGTACTCTAAAAGGTCAAAATGGATTGCAAGATTTTTCGGCAACGGTGAAATACATGCCTATTGAAAAGACTATAGGAGGAGCTACTTATTCTTTATACACCATTGCAGGTATCTCTGTGCCAACAACAAATTACGTTGCAGATTATTTACCCTTAAGTATTGGGTTGCAAAGCAAAACAGGAACTTTCAGATTGATGGGAGATTATCAAAGAGGTCATTTTTTCACAACGCTATCTGGAGCTTATCTAAAAAGAGCTAAAATTACAATTGATCGAAATGCCTATTTCACAACTGAAATGGTTTATTCTAATGAAGTAGTAATGCCTGATGTAATCAATGTTAATTTTCGAATGGGGTATCGTTCGGGTCGATTAATTGCTGAAGCTATCTTAGACAACATGGTTACTCAAGGTGGTTTTGATATTACTAAGAATAATATGCCTTTCCCAAGCAATACGATGAACGCATTTAAAATTGGAATGCATACCAAATATACTTTTCCCAAAAAAGAAGCCCTTTCGCTTGTCGGTGGATTTAATCATGTAATAGATGGTCGAAATGTAGGTCAGACTAATACAGTATATGCAGGACTTTTTTATATCATCAACTTCAACAAAAAATAAAATGAAAAATATAGTTATCACTCTTTTTGCCTTTATTTCATTAGCTTCTATTTCTTCTTGTAGTAATGAGATTTATGATCGCTCTGAAAACTATCCCATGTTACTCCCATCAAAAAATGATGATTTAGCAGGTACATGGCGACCAATTTTACTATCCGCGCCAGACGAGTTCAGTTTGGAAGCCCCGGTTGCTACTTCCAACGCAGCTTTTACTAGAGAATTAAACGAGATTAAAAGCTATCAAGCCAATATTACAGATGAACAAAAAGCTATTATTAAATTTTGGAGTGCTGGAAGTGTTTTACGCTGGAACGAAATTATGCGCACCTTAGTTGCCAGACATAATTTACCGCCGTATCAAAATGCAGATGGAAGTTATCCAACTCCTTCCGCAGCTAATCCTTTTGCAAACACCCCTTTCCCTTTTTCAAATCCGCCTTATGCCGCACGTGCTTATGCCTACGTAAGTGCAGCTCAATATGATGCTTTGGTAGCTACCTGGCATTATAAAAAATTATATAATAGAGTTGCTCCTTATGTGGCAGATAATACTTTAAATGTGTTAATTCCAAAGAGCAGCTTACCTTCTTATCCATCTGAAGACGGCGTATTAGCGGGAGTTACGGTAGAATTATTGAAATTATTATTTCCTACAGAAATTGCGTACATCAATGGAAAAGCAGAAGAAGAAAAATTATATCGCATTATCAGTGGAGCTAATGTGCGTAGTGACGTAGAGGCTGGAATTACCTTGGGTAGAAAAATTGCTGCAAAATACATTTCAAGAGCGGCTGGTGACGGAATGGGAGCCGCCGTAGGAAACCAAACCATTTGGACTCAATTACAAACCCAAACAACTGCTACTGGAGAAACTCCTTGGTTATCATTAGACTTACCTGTTAGACCTCCTATGTTACCATTATTTGGAAATGTTCGTTCATTCTTAATGTCGTCATCTGATGTGGTAGCAAGCCGTCCTGTACCTCCTCCTTCAACAAGATCTGCTCAATTTGCAACTGAATTAGCAGAAGTTAAAAAATTCAGTGAAAATGCAACCAGAAAAGAAATGGAAATTGTAACTTTTTGGGCTGATGGTGTAGGAACCTATACGCCTCCTGGCCATTGGAACGCTATTGCTGCAGATGCTTTTGTAAACCAAAACTATAGCGAAGTGCGATGGGCAAGAAATATGGCGCTATTGAATCTTTCTTTAATGGATGCGGCTATTAGTTGTTGGGATGCTAAATATTTTTACTTTAATCCAAGACCAACACAAATGGATTCCTCTATAAAAACGTTAACCGGTATTCCGAATTTCCCTGCTTATGTATCTGGGCATTCTACTTTTAGTGGAGCGGCCGCTACTGTATTATCTCATATAATTCCGGATAAAGCCAATGAATTTAAAGCATTAGCAAAAGATGCCTCTAATTCACGATTATTCGGTGCTATTCATTATAGAAGTGATTGTGAAAAAGGATTGCTTTTAGGTGAAACTGTTGGCGGATTTGCAGTAGCAAGAGCCCGTATTGACGGTGCAGAATAAATCATACTCAAGTTGAAAGTTTTAATAAGTGGTTTGTTTTATTTTCAACTAATCTCAAGCAAATATCTAGTATTTGCTTGAGATTAAATTAAATACAAATTTTTAAAAATATACTCCTATGACACAATTATTTAATTCATTTTATTTTTCATTTAGCGAAAAAATAGAAAAACACAGTGTTATCATAATGCGTATTGCTTTAGCTATTGTTTACATTTGGTTTGGCGGTTTAAAAATAATTGGACTAAGTCCTGCTGGAGATTTGGTAGAACACACTGTTTTTTGGTTCAAACCAGAACTATTTATTCCAATTCTTGGAATCTGCGAGGTACTAATTGGTCTGGGACTATTAATTAAACGATTTGTACCTATTACTGTTTTATTATTGTTGCTACACATGGTAGCTACTATTTTCCCTCTTTTTATTCTAACAGATGCTTGTTTTGATGCTTTCCCCTATCGTCCGACTTTAGTTGGTCAATACATTATCAAAAACTTAGTGTTAGTTGCAGGAGCTTTGGTCATTGCAGGGAAACACAATAAAAAGTATTGCACTCAAAAACTATAAGTATCAAAAACAAAAAAGCCTAACAAATGTTAGGCTTTTTTTATACAATCAAATTCGTATTAGTCTGCTAATAGAATTACTTTATTATCTTTCATTTCGATTGTTCCTGACTCTACTGCTAAAGTATACAATTGATCATTTACTCTCGTTAATTTAGATGCTGCTTCTTTAGAAAGCGTAAAGCTTGGCGCTGCAATTTTTACTGTACCTTTCTTAAGCAAAGAAACAATTGGCGCGTGATTATTCAAGATTTGAAAATCTCCATCTACTCCTGGAAGATATAATGAAGTAATCTCTCCTGAAAATAACTTTGCCTCTGGTGATACTATTTCTAAAATCATATATTTTTAGTTAATAGTTGATAGTTGATAGTGATAGCTGTAAATCTAACAACCAATACCCTACAACCAACAACTAATTATGCTTCTGCCAACATTTTTTCTCCAGCCTCAATAGCTTGTTCAATAGTCCCCTTAAGGTTGAAAGCTGCTTCTGGCAAGTGATCTAATTCACCATCAATAATCATATTAAATCCTTTGATAGTATCTTTAATGTCAACTAATACCCCTGGAATTCCTGTAAATTGCTCAGCAACGTGGAATGGTTGAGATAAGAAACGTTGTACACGACGTGCTCTAGATACAGATAGTTTGTCTTCTTCAGACAACTCTTCCATACCAAGGATTGCGATGATATCTTGTAATTGTTTGTATTTTTGAAGAATTTCTTTTACTCTTTGTGCACAATCGTAATGCTCATCTCCTAAAATTTGTGGAGTCAAAATTCTTGAAGTAGAATCCAATGGATCCACCGCTGGATAAATACCTAACTCAGCAATTTTACGAGACAATACTGTTGTTGCATCTAAGTGAGCAAATGTAGTTGCTGGCGCCGGGTCAGTTAAGTCATCCGCAGGAACGTATACCGCTTGTACAGATGTAATAGATCCTTTGTTAGTAGAAGTAATACGCTCTTGCATAGCTCCCATCTCAGTTGCTAATGTTGGTTGGTAACCTACTGCAGATGGCATACGACCTAAAAGTGCCGATACCTCAGAACCTGCTTGTGTAAAACGGAAGATATTATCCACAAAGAACAATACATCTTTACCTTGATCAGATCCAGCTCCATCACGGAAATACTCAGCGATAGATAATCCAGAAAGTGCTACACGAGCACGAGCTCCTGGTGGCTCATTCATTTGTCCGAAAACGAAAGTAGCTTTTGACTCTCTCATTCCTGGCATATCTACTTTAGACAAATCCCATCCTCCATTTTCCATAGAGTGCATGAAATCTTCTCCGTATTTAATAATTCCTGACTCTAACATCTCACGAAGCAAGTCATTTCCTTCACGTGTTCTTTCCCCTACTCCTGCGAATACTGAAAGTCCACCGTGACCTTTTGCAATATTGTTAATCAACTCTTGAATCAATACTGTCTTACCTACTCCAGCACCACCAAACAATCCAATTTTACCTCCTTTTGCATAAGGCTCAATCAAATCGATTACTTTAATACCTGTAAATAAAACTTCAGAAGAAGTTGATAAATCTTCGAATTTTGGAGCCGATCTGTGAATTGACAATCCATTCTCTCCTGTTTTTGGTAAGTTTCCTAAACCATCAATTGCATCTCCAATTACGTTGAATAAACGTCCGTAAACATCTGGACCAATTGGCATTTGGATTGGATTCCCTGTACCTACTACTTCATAACCTCTACTCAAACCATCTGTTGAATCCATCGAAATTGTACGAACGGTATTTTCACCGATGTGTGATTGTACTTCTAGAACTAAAACTGTTCCATCTTTTCTTGTGATTTCTAACGAATCATAAATTTTTGGAAGTTCAACATCTTTACCGTTGAAAACAACATCAACTACTGGACCAATGATTTGGGCAACTTTTCCTATTACTTTAGACATTACTTATGTATTTATTAAATAGCTATTTAGGTTTATGAAATTGACTTAACCGAAAGTTATCGATTAAATGCTTTTTTTCAGAGTGCAAAGATAATTTTTAAAATATAAAATCAATAATTTTTTTGTAAAAAATCAGGATAATTTTTCCTTTAAAACAAAAAACCACTACATAATTGTAGTGGTTTTTCGAAGTAGTATTCTATTTTATTTTTATTACAGGCTTGCTGGAAATAAAATACGGTAATTTCCTAAATCAACTTTCTTAAGTGTAGAAGAATATTTAGCATTTATTGCGTCGATAAAAGCATTTGCGATAAGCGCATATCCCCTTGGACTTGGATGAACTCCATCTAAAGAAAATGAACCTCCAAAAACATAAGTTGAAGTCATTGTAAAATTATTACCCACTATTCCTGTGGTTGATAATTTGTCCATTATTGCTTTAGCATCAACAAAAGCTAATCCTTTTGAATCAGCAATAGCTTTAATACTTGTATTGTATGCATCTGTTGCAACTTTAATAGCGTCAATTTCGGCCGGAATTAACACATGCGCATCTTGCAATGGATACGTGATCCCAAATTTATTTAATGGTGCTGGTGGCGCCATTCCAATTCCAGAATTAGCAGCTGTAGGAGTTGCTCCTATTACAGATTGTGTTGGTAATAAAACTAAATCCGTAGCTTTTGCTTGACGTGCTTGACCAAAAACAGCGCCATAAAAAGCAGCTGTTTGGGCACCTAATGAAGGTGTAAAAGCAGCTGTCAATTGTGCTGATAAATTTGGTAACGATTCATCTTTAATAAGTAATGGATTTGCCACTGTAGCAGAAAGTAAATTAATTCTATCTCCAGCTCCAAAAGCAGTCAATACTTGTTTTAAAGGCCCGTATAATTGAGTATTCAATGCGGTAATTGTTGCCTGACCTACAGCTACATTCCCACCACCAAGTACAGATGTAGACAATGGATTGATAGGCACAGTAGTAAAATAAGGCAATGTACTTACATACGGCAAATTAGCCACAACTCCTTTAGCGCTATTAGTTGTTAAACCAGAAACCAAAGAATTGTAAACGCTTGCAAAAACCGTTGGGTCTGTAATGTCATTTGACCCATAAGTTGCAGGGTTTAAATTTCCTGTTTGGTTTACACCAATTCCTCCTGAAGTTGCATATCCTAAAACATCATTCCCTCCAATCCATAAAGAAAAGAAAGTAGGCGATTGAGCTACCGCATCAGCAAGAACAGTTGATGTAGATGAAGTTGAAAATCGAGCGTAATATGGATTAGCTAATCCTGCAGCAACACCTGCTGGATTACCGTAACCTGCTGCCACTAAGTGATAACTTTTAGCTCCAGGAACTCCTAAATTATTAAAAGGCCCAGTAACTTTTGTAGTTACATTTGTGGATGGAGCTCCAGAAACCGCTGCAGGAGCTGCTCCATTGAAATACAAACGTTGCGCTGCAATCACATTACCCCCTAAAAGTAAACCCCCAACGTTGTCTGCCATTAATGGTGTTGCAAAAGCCCCACCGCCAGCTGCCACAAATTGTTGTGAAAGAATATTAGGATAAGCTCCTTTTTGCCCTTCAATAAACAACGCACCATCACTATATCCAGCTGCGAATGAATCCCCTAAAGCTACATATTTGGCAAAATTAGCCGTACCTGCAGAAACCGGTTCTTCAACAATTATCTCGTCATCATTATTACAAGCTACAAAGGTCAATGAAACCAAAAATAGCCATTTGAAATTTTTTATCATGATTGTATTTTTTTAATTAGTAGTCAAATTATGGATTGATTGTCCAAGAAGCAAAATATTGTTGTCCAATAGCTCCCGCACCTAATACTTGAGTATATTCTTTACCACCAATGTTTGCCGCTCCAATTTTAAGCGTAGACTTCAGTTTTGGCATATTGTAATTCACTTGCGCATCAATTACTGTAGCCGATTTAATTATTCCATCTACCATTGTAGATTGCCATAAGTATTCACTATTCCATCTACCACTTACATTAAATCCAAAATTATCGAATAATTTTTCGTTTCCGAAAGATGCCTTCACTCTATGTTTTGGAGTATTAAACCCCGCTTCAAAACTAGGATCTTGAGATTGATCAAAATTAAATTCAGCATAATTATAATTAACACCTACTTCAAAATCTTTATAGACTTTTTTAGCTAATCCTAAACCAAAACCAAGAGATTTAATTTCTACACCTGTATTAGTATACAACTGAAATGCTCTATAATTTCCATTTTGTAAGGCATGTAAAGACTGTGTCCCTAAATCAGTCGCACCACCTACAGGATTTGGAGCATCTTGTGCCTTACCATATAAAGGTGCTACTACATTTAAGTTTCCAATAAAGTTATTATAGGTGTTATAATATCCATTGATATCAACCGACATGTCTTTGATAAATGAACGGTATCCCAACTCAAAAGCTTTTACTTCCTCTGGCTTTACAAACGCTAAATTTGTCTTTTTTAATAAAGCTGGATTACCTGTTGCTGTAAGAGCTCCAACTGAAGCTGCGGTATATGAGTTATTGTAAGCATTCAAACCTGTAATATTAACTGAAGTTCCTCCTGCAAAAAACTGACCTGTTGTAGTCGAAACAGGTAATGTTTCTTTATATCTAGTCAAATTGTCTGGTGCTGACCCCAACAATATTGCGCTACCTACATTAAACCCAATGTATTGATCTTGAGTTGATGGATTTCTAAAACCTGTTTGAAAAGAGGCTCTAAAATTATGCTTTCTGCTTTCGCCTCCTGAATACACAAAAGAAACTCTTGGTGAAACATTACCATCGAAATTTTTCGATTTATCATAACGAACAGAACCTGTAAATTTCAATCTATCGTCCATTAATTTTTTAGTTAACTGAGTGTAAGCACCATATTCATTGTAATTAATTGGCCCATCAGCATCTGTATAAATTCTACCGTGAGAATTCAATTGATATGCTCTATATGAACCTCCAACTTGAATTTCTGCAAATTTGACAATATCTTTAAAGTTATAATTGGCATCTGAATGATAAATTCGAGAATTATCAACTAATTTTGATCCTGACAATACACTTGCTTCATTAGTAACTTGATCAAATGCACTTTTAAAACCAGCTGTTCCAGGCAATAATCTTCCTGTATCTGCAACTGTTCTTGCTATTTTGTGTGCATTTTCTGGAGTCATCCCTCCTAAAGTAGATTGAATATAGGCTCCCGCATATTCCCCAAACCACTGACTATCAGCCTTCCACTTACGGTTTATGTTTATCCCTGTAAACAACATATCATACGACTTACCTCCATCTTCTGTGGTAGTATAACCTCTTAAGAAGAAATTTTTACCTTTGAACTCTAATTTATGTTGTTGCATAAAGAAGTCATTCAAATAATATCTATTAGCTCCTTGATATACTGCATTTCCAAAACCAAATTTACTTTGCCAAATCACTTCTAAATTTTCATTTCCAAAAGGTCTTAAATGTAAAGAAAAATCAATTTTTGTATTAGACGCTTTATTATCTGTCAAATCAACTTCGTTATAACCCGTTCTACTTACGTTAGTATTTGGTAATAAATTAACTGCTCCAGCAGGAATTCTTCCCAATGAAACCAAAGCATTACCCACCCCTTTTATGTTAGTGGTTGCTTCATCACCGTATACATTAATTCCGTCATAATTGATATGACTTCGATCTCTTCCTAAAGTTGTTTTATCATCATAATTAGTTGCATACCAATCGGTCGCTTTCATATAAGTAAAATTGGCTTTGGCAGCAAAATAAGGATTGAATGCTTTTGCCATACGTATTCCATAATCAACATAATCATTAACGCCTGCAGCTTGCTGACTTGTTTGACCATATTTTGCATAAGCTCTAATTCCTTGGCTTGTAAAAGGGCTTTTACTGTTCATAAATAAAATCCCATTAAATGCATTCGCTCCATATAAAGCTGATGACGCTCCAGGCAACAACTCAACACTCTGAACATCGATTTCGGAAACACCAATCATATTTCCAATCACGAAGTTTAATAACGGAGAGGAGTTATCCATTCCATCTACTAATTGCATGAAACGAACATTTGCAACTGTAGCAAAACCTCTAGTATTGATCGATTTGAACGACATACTACTAGTGTTCATTTGAACTTCTTTCAAGTTTTCTAATCCCTCATAAAAAGTGGCAGAAGCTGTTTTCTTAATATCAGCAATCCCCATTCTTTCAATAGTTACCGGAGATTCTAATACACGCTCTGGTGTTCTTGATGCAGAAACAACAATTTCATTTAATTTAGTTTCTTCATCTAGAAGCTTCACAATTACTTTTTGATTTGCCCCCGAAACTATAATTTTTTTAGCACCAAACCCTAGAGCTGTAATTTCTATTTGGTATGGAAATTTTTTTGATGTACTTAAAATAAATTTTCCGTCAACATCACTAATTGTTCCTGAATTGTCTCCAACAACTTTAATATTGGCTCCTGGAATGGGTTGATTGTTACTGTCTGAAACAGAACCTGAAATTGAATTTTGAGCAAATGAAATGCTACAAAAAAACAAGGTCAAAAAAAGCAAGTATACTCTCATTGGTTAAAATTTTGTTGGTTTATGCGACCAAAATACAAATATTTTTGGCTATTATTAAAATTATATGGTGAAAATTTCATATTTAATAACGATTCTTACCAATTATAATTAATCGACAGCCTACTTAATTAAACAATTAATAACAAATTGTTTCTTACTTAATAAAAAATCCCAGTTATGCGAACAAAAAACGAATAAATAGTAGAAAAAAAACAAAAATAGAATTTACAGTAACATCAAAACAAAAAAAGCAAGAAATATCTTGCTTTTTTTGTTTATTAATTTATAGATTTAATAATATTACTCCACCGTAACTGATTTTGCCAAATTTCTTGGTTGATCTACATTACAGCCTCTCATAACCGCGATGTGATATGACAACAACTGTAAAGGAATTGTAGTAATTAATGGAGACAAAGCATCTGAAGTTTCCGGAATTTCAATCACATAATCAGCTAGTTCTCGCACTTGAGTATCCCCTTTAGTCACAACAGCTATAATTCGGCCACTTCTTGATTTAATTTCCTGAATGTTACTTACAATTTTATCGTAATGACCTTGTTTTGGAGCAATGACAATTACAGGCATTTGCTCATCAATCAAAGCAATTGGCCCATGTTTCATTTCGGCTGCAGGGTACCCTTCAGCATGAATATAAGATATTTCTTTTAATTTTAAGGCTCCTTCTAAAGCAACTGGAAAATTATAACCTCTTCCTAAGTACAAGCAATTATGTGCTTCCTTAAATGTAGCTGCAATTTCTTTTGTACTCTCATTTGTTTCCAAAGCTTCTTTTACTTTCTCAGGAATTATTTCTAATTCTTGCAGGTACATATGAAAATCAGAGTTTGACAAAGTTCCTTTGGCTTTAGCCAAACGCAACGCAATCATTGTCAATACTGTAATTTGAGTAGTAAATGCTTTCGTTGAAGCTACCCCAATCTCAGGTCCTGCATGCGTATAAGCTCCTGCATGACTTTCTCTTGAGATTGAAGAACCAACCACATTACAAACTCCAAACACAAAAGCTCCATGTTCTTTTGCCAGTTTAATAGCTGCCATCGTATCAGCAGTTTCTCCTGATTGAGAAATTGCAACAACTACATCTTTACTGCTAATAATTGGATTCCTATATCTGAATTCTGAAGCATATTCTACTTCAACTGGTATTCTTGTAAATTCTTCAAAAACATATTCTGCAACCAATCCTGCGTGCCATGAAGTTCCGCAAGCAACAATTATGATTCGGTCGGCATTAAGAAATTTTTCCAAATTATCTTCGACACCAGCCATTTGAATTATTCCCTCATTGGCGTGTAATCTTCCTCTGTAGGTATCTTTGATTACACTAGGTTGTTCATAAATCTCTTTCAACATAAAATGATCATAACCCCCTTTTTCAATTTGTTCCAAATTCATTTGAAGTTCTTGAATATAAGGATCAACCAAAGAATCGTCTTTGATTTTTCTAATTTTCATTGGTTTGTGCAACCTAATATTAGCCATTTCGCCATCTTCTAAATAGATAGCGTTTGAAGTATACTCAATAAATGGAGAGGCGTCTGAAGCAACAAAATACTCTCCTTCTCCTACACCAATCGCTAATGGACTCCCTAAACGAGCCGCAACAATTTCATCTGGATTTTTTTTATCAAAAACCGCAATAGCATAAGCTCCAACTACTTGATTAAGAGCTACTTGAATAGCTTTACCCAATTTTAATTTTTCTTTAACTTGAATTTCCTCGATCAGATTTACTAATACCTCTGAATCAGTATCCGAATAGAAAACATATCCTCTTTTAATTAACTCTTCCTTTAATGGAGCATAATTTTCAATAATTCCATTATGGATTATGGCTAAATCCCCCGAGTTAGAAAGGTGTGGATGTGAGTTAACATCATTGGGAACTCCATGAGTAGCCCATCTTGTATGACCAATTCCAATAGTCCCATTAGTTGTTATCTCTTTAGCGGCTTTTGCTTCAAGATCTGATACTTTACCTTTAGTTTTACACAGTTTCAATTCTTCTCCATCATACAACATAACACCTGCACTATCATAGCCACGGTATTCTAATCTTTTCAATCCTTTAATTACAATAGGATAAGCTTCTCTATAACCAATGTATCCAACTATTCCACACATAATCTGAGTCTAATTAGGTTTTGTATAATAAATTTGAAGTTTCAATCTTTTATCTTCAGGAACAGAAGGGTGACTTCCATAAAGAATTGTTCCAAGCGGATTCATAACAGATGATTTTGCCACTTTTGAAGAAAATGCATTTGCTGTTTTCAATTTTGAGAAAGAGGCGTCTGCAATATTTTCAGTAATCACTAAGCCTAATTTAACATTCGTCGAATCGGCATATTTTACTAAATTTCTAATCTGGTTTGTAATTCTAATTTTATAGGTCTGGCCTCTTCCATTGGTAACGGTCTCTTTATTGATTAATCCACTAAAAACAGATTTAGATTTTTTAGCATCAGAAGAATTTGTTACATCTAAATAATAATCAACTACTGGGCGGTTATTGGTTAAATCATATAAATAAACACGATTGGGTTCACTACTTGATGCCATTTTAGTTGCATCGATATGGAAAATCAGATTAGCTTCATTAATCAACCAGCCTTTACTTCGTATTAAATCTAACTCTCCTGGGGTTTTAAAAAGATCAATGACAGCCATAGCCCCTTCTCCTCCCTTCAAATACAGACTAGCATCTCCTGAAGTTGTATTAGGATTATTTACTGCATTTGTATAGGATGAATTTACATCTGTTTGATCTAATAGATTCACTGAGTTGCCTGTTAAATTGAGATCAATTGTTTTAGGAACTCTTGTTGTTACTCCATTGGTAACTAAATCTTCCGTATAGCTTATTGTAATTTTTCCCGCTTTAAAATTCATCAACGCCATACTGCCTGAACTTCCCGAAACACTTTCTATTTTAAAATACAACCCTCTAAAATAATCTTTGAAAACCTCATTTGTGGTTAACTTAGTTGCAGGAGCAGCCAGTATTTTAGAAGCAAAAAAACTATTGCTTAATTTCAAACGCATGGCTGGCACAGAACGTGTAGTAGTAACTTTTCCGTCAGTTGCCGTTGTTTTTTGCACAATTTCTTTAGGGTCAAAAAAGAAAGCATCATTCTGAGACACACTATTTGAATTATTCAAACGAGAACCTACTTTGGCATTTTCAAAAATAGCCGTCTGATCTGTATAAAAGGATTGTGCTTCTTGAAATCCACTCGCTGGATCTAAATCTCGCATATAATAATTCGATTCGTATATACTCAATTTTATGGGTGCTTGTGCTCCATAAATAGAATCCAATTCATACACATGACTACCATCAGTATTGGTTGATTTTAAAGTGCTGAAATAAGGTACTGATAAATACACACTATCTACAACTGCATTCGCGCCAATAGTAGGAGCTAAAGTCCCCAAATTTAATTGTGTCGCAAAATGAGCCGTTGTTTTACCAAAAGCAGGGTCATTATAAATCCCTAGTGCATTTACAGCGAGATTACTCGCGTCAACTGGTCCTATTTTCTGATTATAGGCAACTACATCTGAAGTATATTGTAAAAAATCAAAATGATTATCTCCTAGTAAATCTGCACCAATCTCATTGTAATCTTTATCACAAGAATATAAAAAAAGGACGCCAACTACTAAAAGTATTTTCTTAAAAAAAGAAGTATTGTACATGTTTTGTTTTAAAGTTTAATTTTTAAAGAACTCCATTTTTATAGAAATTAGTATACGCTTCTGCAAATACTTCTTTCGATTGGAAAGGTAAAAAAGGTTTTCCTGAAGATTCTATAAATTTTGTTAAACTTGGCGATAGATTTTCAGAAGCAATAATAACAGCATCCGAATGCTTTACCGTTGCTTTAATAATGTTTTCGTAATCAGGCACTTCCAAATCCAAAATAGACTCTAATGGCACATTGTCAAACTTAACTTTATTAATCATTTCTGCATCTAACGTTCCCTCAAATGATTGACTGTAAACCGAAGTAACAATTTTTGTCTCCGAAAATAAGGCTTCGTTTTTATAAAAATGTTTCAAATAGATTGGCAACATTGCCGCCATCCAACCATGAACATGAATAATATCTGGAACCCAATTTAGTTTTTTAACGGTTTCTACTACTCCTTTTGCAAAGAAAATAGCACGCTCATCATTGTCCGGGTACAAGTTCCCTTCTTCGTCTGAAAATGTGGATTTTCTTTTGAAGTACTCATCATTATCAATAAAGTACACCTGTATTCTTTCCTTTGGAATTGATGCTACCTTGATAATCAATGGCATATCCAAATCATTTACTACCAAATTCATCCCTGAAAGTCGAATTACCTCATGCAATTGATGTCTTCTCTCATTGATATTTCCATATCTTGGCATAAAAATTCTAATCTGTCCGCCTTGATCATTTATCATTTTCGGCACATCGTAGGACATCAAAGAAACCTCATTTTCAGCAAGATAAGGAACTACTTCAGATGATACATATAATATCCTCTTGTCTTTCATATTATAATTTACTTAATTTTTTGGCAATAAAAACCGAGCAAAATTACAAAAATTTATGCACTTTATAACAAATATGTTAAGTTTGCACTCCATTTAAAACATCCATCATGCACATTTTCTACGGAAAAGCACCCTTAATAGCACACCTAAAACCTATTAAATCAGCACATTTCACTATTGGATTTGTCCCAACAATGGGCGCTTTGCACGCTGGACACCTAGCTTTAATGGAACGTTCCTTACAAGAAAACGACTATACGGTAGTGAGCATTTTTGTGAATCCAATCCAATTTAATAACCCAGAAGATTTAGCAAAATACCCTCGAACTTTAGACGAAGATGTAAGAAAAATTACTGCTTTAAATCCAGAAATTATAGTGTACGCACCTTCAGTTAATGACATTTATGATGGCAATCCAGTTGCTCAATCTTTTGATTTTGACGGATTAGAAAATCAAATGGAAGGCAAGTTTAGACCCGGGCATTTTGATGGAGTAGGCACAATTGTGAAACAACTGTTTGAAATTGTAACACCAACGAATGCTTATTTTGGAGAAAAGGATTTTCAGCAATTGCAAATTGTCAAAAAATTAGTAGTCAAAAATCAGTTACCAGTCACTATCATTGGCTGTCCTATTTATAGAGAAGCCAATCAACTTGCCATGAGTTCAAGAAACGAGCGCTTATCGGCTGAAGAACGAAACCAAGCAAGCTTAATTTACCAAACACTACTTCAGGCAAAAGAGAAATTTCAAAATGGAACCGTAGAAAGTGTAAATCAATTGGTACAACAAACTTTTGAAAACCACCCATTATTTGACCTAGAATACTTTGTCATCGCCGAAGAAGAAACGCTATTGCCTTGCACAACCAAAGAAAAAGATAAGAATTACCGTGCATTTATTGCGGTTTTTGTTAACAATATTCGATTGATTGATACCATTTCACTAAATTAATTTACTTTTGCACCATGCAAATTCAAGTAGTAAAATCAAAAATACACCGCGTTAAAGTAACCGGAGCCGATTTAAATTACATCGGGAGCATCACTATTGACGAGGCTTTACTCGAAGCTTCTAACATTATTGAAGGCGAAAAAGTAGCTATCGTGAACGTGAACAATGGCGAACGTTTCGAAACCTATGCTATCAAAGGAGAAAAAAACTCCGGCACCATCACTTTAAACGGGCCAGCCGCTCGAAAAGTACAAAAGGACGATATCATTATTATTATTTCGTATGCAACACTCGAGTTTGAAGAAGCCAAGACTTTCAAGCCGTGGATTATTTTTCCGAATGAAAATGATAATTCATTGACATAATCGAAATCCCCTTTATATAAACAAAACCACTCTCAAAAGGAGTGGTTTTTTTGTTATTTTATTATTTTTATTAGAACATTCTTTACTGTAAATTTGAATTCAATTTATTCCAAGAATTATGTCGAAAGTTAAAACTACTTTTTTCTGTCAAAACTGCGGAACACAATATGCCAAATGGCAAGGACAATGCAACGCCTGTAAAGAATGGAACACCATTGCCGAAGAAATTGTTCAAAAACAAGAAAAAGTAGCTTGGAAAACCGAACCGACAGTTGCCGGAAAAGCACCAAAACCTTTGCGAATAAATGAAATCGATTCTACCCAAGAAATTCGTTTAGACACAACCGACCAAGAACTCAATCGCGTTTTAGGAGGCGGAATTGTTCCTGGATCCTTGATTCTTTTGGGAGGAGAACCGGGTATCGGAAAAAGTACACTTTTACTTCAAATTTCCCTCAGCCTACCTTATAAAACGCTTTATGTTTCGGGTGAAGAAAGTCAAAAACAAATTAAAATGCGCGCAGAGCGCATTACACCAAATGGCGATAATTGCTATATTCTGACCGAAACCAAAACACAAAATATCTTCAAGCAAATTGAAGCCATCCAACCTGAAATTGTGATTATTGATTCGATTCAGACGCTTCATACCGATTATATTGAATCCACACCAGGTAGTATTTCTCAAATTAGAGAAACAACGGCTGAGTTGATCAAATTTGCTAAAGAAACCAATATTCCTGTTATTTTAATTGGTCATATTACCAAAGACGGCACTATTGCAGGACCAAAAATTTTGGAACACATGGTCGATACCGTTTTACAATTTGAAGGCGACCGAAATCATGTGTACCGCATTTTGCGTTCGCTAAAAAATCGTTTTGGATCTACTGCTGAAATCGGAATTTACGAAATGTTAGGCAGCGGCTTACGCGAAGTGTCCAATCCTTCCGAGATTTTGATTTCGCATAAAGACGAAGAATTATCAGGAACTGCCATTGCCACTACTTTAGAAGGTATGCGCCCTTTGATGCTCGAAATACAAGCTTTAGTAAGCACCGCTGTGTACGGAACACCGCAACGTAGCACGACGGGATACAATGCCAAAAGACTAAATATGATTTTGGCGGTTTTAGAAAAACGAGCCGGTTTCCGTTTAGGTGCCAAAGACGTTTTCTTAAACATCACTGGAGGTATATCAGTGGACGATCCGGCTATTGATTTAGCCGTGGTTGCAGCGATTTTATCATCAAATGAAGACATTCCTGTGAATAAAGATTTTTGTTTTGCTGGAGAGGTAGGTCTTTCTGGTGAAATTCGTCCCGTAAACCGAGTGGATCAACGAATTCAAGAAGCCGAAAAATTAGGATTTTCGACCATTTTTGTGTCCAAATACAATAAAATTGCGTTGAAAAATCCTGGAATTAAAATTCGATTAGTGGCTAAAATTGAAGATGTGGCTGGAGAATTATTTGGATAAAAAACAAGACTAAATACAATTAAAAAGACTTATCTACCTCATAACGGTAACAAAGCGTTAATGGCGCGTTAATTAATTTCAAACTCTTTTATTTTTTCCTAACTTTAAGTAAAACAGTATTTTAACTTAAAAATGAAGAATCATGAAACGACAAACAGGAATTTGGATTGACAGCTCAAAAGCTATTATTGTTAGCCTAGACGGCAAAAAAGAAAGTATTACCGAAATTGATTCGGATATTGAAAATAAATCGCACCACAACCGCGAAGGAAACAAAGGCACATTCTCCGGAAATCATCACAGTGCCAACGAAACTCAATTGAATAACCGCAAAAAAGAACAAACCAATTACTTTATGGACTCGGTAATTGACTATGTCAAAAAATCGGATGAGTTGTATGTGTTTGGTCCTGCAGGTGCTAAAACCGAATTAAAAAGAAGAATTCAAGACGAAAAAATTATCACTCCAGACAAGTTAAAAGGGGTTACTACTGCAGATAAAATGACAGTCAATCAGATTGTTGCCAAGGTCAGAGATTTTTATACTCAATAGTGGAAAAGATAATAAAGAAAAAGGCTTCGTCATTAAAGTAACGAAGCCTTTTTTATATCGGTATCACAAACTATTCGTATTTATGAAATGCTTTTTTATTGAAGAAAAGTAAAATTCCAACACCTGTAGAAATAGCCACATCGGCAATATTAAAAATAGCGTTGAAAAACGTAAATTCTTTGCCGCCCCAAATTGGCAACCAAGTAGGTAAATTACCTTGCCAAATAGGGAAATAAAACATATCAACCACTTTCCCATGAAACCAAGTTCCATACGGTTTATTTGAAAATAAAGTAGCTACATTTTGTTGGCTATCATCAAACGACACACCATAAAAAACTGAATCTAAAATATTTCCAAAAGCTCCCGCCATAATCAAAGCAATAGCCACAATCAAATAATTAGAACTGTGTCTTTTCTTTACCGAATCCCAAAGCCAGTACCCTATTCCTGCAACTGCAAACAAACGAAATACTGTCAAAATTAGTTTGCCATATTCTCCTGGAATTTTGGTTCCCCATGCCATTCCTTCGTTTTCAATAAAATAAATTTTAAACCAAGAAAACACCTCCACTTCTTCACCCAAAATGAAGTTGGTTTTGATGTAAATTTTAGATAATTGGTCTATAACTAGTATAAGAACGACAAGAAAGTAAGCGCTTCGTAATGACATTGAATTGTGTTTCATGCGGCAAAAGTAAATAAATTCCAAAAATAAAAATTCCAAATCCCAAGATTTCTAATCAGAAATTCTTGAAATTTGGAAAGGTATGCTTTTACAGCGATTTCTTATCGTTGCATATTTTTAGCTTCGATACTCATTGTAGCGTGAGGCACAATTAACAAACGTTCTTTGCTAATTAATTTTCCTGTCACTTTACACACTCCGTAGGTTTTATTTTCAACACGGAAAAGCGCATTTTTCAAATCACGAATGAACTTTTCTTGACGAATAGCTAATTGTGAGTTGGCTTCTTTAGACATGGTTTCACTACCTTCTTCAAACGCTTTGAATGTTGGAGACGTATCGTCTGTTCCATTATTCAAATCATTCATATAAGCACTTTTAATCAAGTCTAAATCTTCTTGAGCTTTTTGTATTTTCTTTTGAATTAATTCTTTGAATTCTGCTAAATCAGCATCTGAGTATCTTGCAATTTCATCTACCATAACTCCATTATTTAGTGATTATTATTCTTGTTTTTATATCGTCAAATTCTATTTCTAATCCGTTATCTACTTCATTTTCAAAAACCAAACTTTCGGTTAACGTTTCTGACTTGATGTATTCTTCATTAGCTACTACGGCTGCTTGTAATTCAGCATTGTGTTGTAACGTCACTTTAATTTTATCTGTTACTTCAAACCCTGAATCTTTACGGATATTTTGGATTCGGTTGACCAATTCTCTCGCAATCCCTTCTTGTTTCAATTCTGCCGAAATGGTAATGTCTAACGCTACTGTAATTCCGTTAGAATTAGCCACTAACCAACCTTCAATATCCTGCGATGTAATTTCTACATCTTCTATAGTTAAAGATACGGTATTTCCCGCAATAACAATAGCTAAACTTCCTTCGCGTTCCAATTCATTGATTTGATCTGGCGAAAATCCTTGTATCTCCTTAGAAATCAAGCCCATGTCTTTTCCAAAACGAGGTCCTAATGTCTTGAAATTAGGCTTAATTTGTTTCACCAAAATCCCCGAAGCATCGTCTAAAAGCACAATTTCTTTTACGTTTACTTCTGCTTTTATTAAGTCTGACACTGCTTCAATTTCAGCTCTTTGATTGTCGTCAAGTACCGGAATCATTACCTTTTGCAAAGGTTGACGCACTTTGATCATCTCTTTTTTACGAAGCGACAATACCAATGATGAAATCGTTTGGGCTTTTTGCATTTTGCTTTCCAACGATTTATCAACAAAGTTTTCAACGTATTCTGGAAATTTTGCCAAATGTACACTCTCAAAGCCTTCTGAATGTGTTGCTTGTGTTAAATCTCTGTATAACTTGTCCATATAAAATGGCGCAATTGGCGCAGCCAATTTACTTATGCTTAACAAACAAGTGTATAAGGTTTGGTAAGCGGCAATTTTATCTTGCGCATACTCCCCTTTCCAAAAACGTCTTCTACACAAACGAACGTACCAGTTACTCAAGTTTTCTTGAACAAAGTCAGAAATCGCACGAGCGGCTCTGGTGGGTTCATAATCAGCATAAAAACTATCGACATCTTTAATCAATGTATTCAATTCTGAAATAATCCAACGGTCAATTTCTGGGCGTTCCGCCAACGGAATTTCAGCTTCTGAATAGGTAAAACCATCGATATTGGCATACAAACTAAAGAACGAATAGGTGTTGTATAAGGTCCCGAAGAACTTACGACGCACCTCAGCAATTCCTTCCAAGTCAAACTTCAAGTTATCCCAAGGATTCGCATTGGATATCATATACCAACGTGTCGCATCTGGACCATATTCTTTCAAGGTTTCAAATGGATCAACGGCATTTCCTAAACGTTTCGACATTTTCTGTCCGTTTTTGTCCAATACCAATCCGTTAGAAACCACATTTTTATACGCGATTTTGTCAAAAACCAAAGTTCCAATAGCGTGCAAAGTATAGAACCAACCACGAGTTTGATCGACTCCTTCAGCAATAAAATCCGCAGGGAACATACGCTTGTCAACCTGAACTTGTTTCAGGTTCTCCTCTTTAGATTCCGAAACAAGTTCGGAATGACAAACGCCATCTATAAGTTCTTTATTTTCAAATGGATAATGCCATTGCGCATACGGCATGGCACCTGAATCAAACCAAACGTCAATCAAATCGCTTTCGCGTTGCATTGGTTTCCCTGAAGCCGAAACCAAGGTGATTTCGTCCACTACATTTTTGTGCAAGTCAATCAAATCATAATTG
>JACCDX011195120.1_pt1 | contig 27359 bp, 19 predicted proteins | sample 7449681 | NCBI WGS metagenome assembly JACCDX01 (sample SAMN15323450, study PRJNA562643) | freshwater metagenome | isolation source: river surface water | place: USA:Blue River Watershed | collected 2017-08-18
ACATATGTTGTTCAAGGGGTAATTTGACGATAACAATATATTTATAAATAAAACTATATGGATATTAAACAAGCCTTAGATAACTATTTAGGAAAATCATCAAGATATTCTGAAATGGATAATGGTGATGGCTCAAAACAAGTTTGCGATCTTGATACAGGAGACTGTTATACGGTTCGTATGAAAGATGGTCTCATCGAAAGAGTTGAGAATACCATGACAATAAATAAAAGAGTAAAGGTTGAAACTCGTCACGGAGTTAAACAACTATTAAATGGATAACAAATGAGTTTAGATAAAAAAATTATAGCAGAAATAGAAAAGTTCAATAAAGTGAACAGATACATAATGGAACAAGAAGCGGCTGCCGTACCTACAATACCGGATGTTGGTGCACCTGCTGACGAAACGGAGCCACCAGCAGCAGACGCTGCGGCAACTCCTGAAAAAATTGATGTTGCAACAGACCCTGATGTTGAGAAGATTGATGCTAAAGGAAAAAGTGAAGAAACAACTGAAGAGGGTGGAACAGAGGAATTAGAAATAACAGATCTTGTAGACTCACAAAAGAAAATTGAATCTAAACAAGATGATTATTTTGAAAACTTATTCAATCAATTATCATCATTAGAGTCTAAACTATCTGAGATGGACAGCATCATGGCTAGATTAAATTCAATTGAGAATAAGATTGAAAAATACAGAGTTAAAACTCCTGAAGAAAAATTAGAATTAAGAAGTTACGATTCTTATCCATTTAATCAAAAACTTTCTCAGTTCTTCGATGAAAAAGAAGAAGAGATGGAAATGACAGGAAAAAGAGATTATGTTTTAACACCTGACGAAGTAACGGGAGTGAATACAAGTGAAATTAAGGATACATTTCAACCACATTCACAAGGTACAAAAAGTTTAGGAAACTATTAGAAAAAAATAACGGGACCACGAAAGTGGTCCTTTTTATTTGACAACGAGACTATGTTCAACTATATTTTACATACATTAATTATTAATTTAAAACCAGAGAAAAATGAGTTCATTAGACGCCGTATTGGCACAGTACGAAAAAAGCAAACAAGGAGGGGGCGGGGCCCAATCAAAGATGTCACAAGAAGAGAGAATGAAAAAGTATTTCGCTCTTATTCTTGGAGATAACGAAAGTTCAGGATCAAGAAGAATCAGAATTCTTCCAACACCAGACGGATCATCACCATTCAAAGAGGCTTGGTATCACGAAATCCAAGTAGGTGGTAAATGGCAAAAGTTTTACGATCCAGGAAAGAACGACAACGAGCGTTCACCACTTAACGAAGTTTACGAAGAGTTGGTTTCAACAGGAAAAGAATCAGACAAAGAACTTGCTAAACAATATAGATCTCGTAAGTTCTATATCGTTAAAGTAATTGATAGAGACCGTGAAGCGGACGGACCTAAGTTCTGGCGTTTTAAACACAACTACAAGAACGAAGGTATTTTGGATAAAATCATTCCTATTTGGAGAAACAAAGGTGATATCACAGATCCTGAAAAAGGACGTGACTTGATCATCGAATTGACAAAGTCAAAGACACCAAAAGGTAAAGAGTATACTACAGTGTCAACAATTATGTATGACGACCCAAGTCCTGTACATGAGGAATCAGCACAATCAAAAAGTTGGGTTGAAGATGAATTGACATGGCAAGATGTTTATTCTAAGAAACCTGTGGAATATCTTGAGGCAATTGCAAGAGGAGAATCTCCACGTTGGGATAGCGAAAAAGGTGGTTACGTTTATGGTAACGACGAAGAGTCAACAACCTCTCTTGGAGGAACTAAATCAACAACATATGTTGATAGTCAAGTAGACGACGAACCAGATGGTGATTTACCATTCTAATTTAAAACACTAAAGCATGGACACTACGTCCATGCTTTTATAATATCATTATATGGCAATCAAGAAGAACAACTTTAATAAAGTTAAAGAGAAGTTTTCAACTTCAGCAAAATATAAGCCTCAAAGATTCCTCGACTTAGGTGAGGACTTCTTAGATGCGGTAGGACTACCAGGTCCTGCGATTGGACACTTGAACATGTTCTTGGGTCACTCAGATACAGGTAAAACAACAGCGGCAATCAAAGCGGCGGTAGATAGTCAAAAGAAAAAGATATTACCTGTTTTCATTATTACTGAACAAAAGTGGTCTTTCGATCACGCAAAACTTATGGGTTTTGAATGTGAGGAAGTAGTTGACGAAGAAACAGGAGAAATGGATTGGGGTGGATTTTTCATCTTCAATAACAACTTCAGTTACATTGAACAAATTACTGACTATATCAACTCATTGTTAGATGCTCAGGAAAAGGGTGAATTGGACTACGAAGATGAAGAAGGGGTACAATCACCTAGTTTATGTTTTATATGGGATTCTGTGGGTTCTGTACCGTGTAAGATGACCTATGACGGTAAGGGTGGTAAACAACATAATGCGTCTGTGTTATCTGATAAGATTGGTATGGGTATCAACCAAAGAATTTCAGGATCAAGAAAGGCTGACTCTAAGTGGGAAAATACTCTAATCATCATTAACCAACCTTGGGTTGAATTACCTGATAATCCGTTCGGTCAACCGAAGATTATGGCTAAAGGTGGAAACGCGGTATGGTTGAATTCATCATTGGTGTTCTTGTTTGGTAATCAAAAAGGTGCGGGTACGACTAAAATAACTGCGACAAAAGACAAAAGAAGTGTTAAGTTTGCAGTAAGAAGTAAAGTATCTGTATTAAAGAACCACATCAATGGATTAGGGTTCGATGATGGTAGAATTATTGTTACACCACACGGATTCTTGGCAGGTAAAGAAGCTTCTGAAGAGAAAGCTTCAATTGAAAAGTACAAGAAAGAGTATGCTGAGTATTGGAAAGATATTATCGGTACAGACGGTGACTTTGACTTGAAAGAAGAAAGAGAAGATTGATAACGTTTAAATAAATTTAGTGAACAAAGCCCTACTGGTTGATGGTGACAACCTATTCAAAATCGGATTTCATGGAGTCAAAGAATTATTCTATGACGGAAACCACATCGGTGGGGTGTATCACTTTATTAATACACTAAGAAAATTTTTAGAAGAATATGACTACGATAAAGTAGTTGTGTTTTGGGATGGGGATTCTAACTCATCTCACAGAAAAAGCATTTATCCACAATATAAGGCTAACCGTAGAGTGAATATGAATGAATTCAAATACGAGTCTTATCTACAACAAAAAAACAGAGTAAAACAATATCTTGAAGAAGTGTTTGTTAGGCAAGTAGAAATGGTTAACAACGAAGCGGATGATCTGATTGCATTTTATTGTCAGGTTGCTCGTGACGAGATCATTACAATATTTTCATCTGACAAAGATTTAACTCAACTAATTGCGCCAAACGTTTCAATTTTTTCTCCTATACATAAAATGATATTGAAGTATGGGGATAAGATTAAATTCAAAGATATTTCAGTTCCTCACGAGAATGTATTAGTCTGTAAAATACTAATGGGTGATAAGTCAGACAACATTGAAGGCATCAAATCTTTAGGTGAAAAAACATTGGCAACTTTGTTCCCACAATTGCTGAATAAAACCTGCACTATCGAAGAAATATTAGATTATGCACGAAATATCCCGCAAGAAAAACCTGTAAAAGTTCTATCAAATATTTTGACAGGCAAGACAAAAAGTGGTATACTTGGAGAAGAATACTATCAGATAAACAAAAAGATAGTTGACCTTAGTGAACCACTGATCACCGACGATGGAAAGGAATTAGTAGAATCCATTTATAGTGAGCACTTAGACCCAACAGACAGAGGGTATAAAAATCTGATGAAATACATGATGGAGGACGGACTATTCAAATACCTACCTAAAAATGATGAAGCGTGGGTGAATTTTTTGAAACCATTTATGAAACTAACAAGAAAAGAAAAACGAAAATTTAAAAACTAAACAAAATGAGAGAACAAGATCAAGTTAAGATGGAATTCCTTTTGACACTAAACGATAACATCGTTGTTCAAAGATTCTTCAACGTGAGAGGGTACAACCCTAAGGCTAGAGTAGCCACAGACCTTTATGAGTATATCTTTGATGTAAAAGAGACTCTTCATCATTATTTGAAAATGAAGACAGTTGTTTATTTGTTAGACAACAAAGATGCAATTGCACATGATCCAAAAATTATGGATACATCATTCACTGATGGTCCTGAGAATTTCCACATCTATGTTAAGATTGGTGATGAGACAATTTGTCATAGAATTTTTGACGCAAAACTTTATCCGCCGAAAGTTCGTTATACGGTTGACGTACGACCATTTTTGAAAGATGTCCTTTCTAATTTGACTGACATTTTTTCACGTCGTCAATTAAATCACGAATATTGTGGACTTGAGTTGGCTTAATGAGTATTTATAAATCTAAGGGGTAGAGAGAAACATATGCAGAAAAATTTTGATTATTTAGGTAACACATTCCAGATCCAATTATTGAATCAAATTGTGGTAGATAAGGACTTTGCCCACACCATTGTTGATGTGTTAGAAATCAATTATTTTGATAACAAGTACTTTAAGATCATTGCACAAATGGTTAAAGAGTACTTCACAAAATATCAATCAACCCCCACATTTGATACTCTTGAGCAAGTAGCCAAATCAGAAATCAGTAATGAGATGGCTTGTAAGATTGTTTTAGATACTCTGAAACAAATCAAAGACGCACCATTCGATGGTAGTATATTCGTACAAGAAAAAGCATTGAAATTCTGTAAGCAACAAGAGCTTCAGAAGGCGATGAAACAAGCCCAAAAAATTATTGATGAGGGGGACTTCGAATCTTATGATAAGGTTGAAGAATTGGTGAGAGAAGCAATTCAAGTTGGGGAAAGAGACATGGGTACTGGTGATGTCTTTGAAAACTTGGAAGTCGTATTAGATGACGACTTTAGATCTCCGATACCAATGGGTATTAAGGGTATTGATAATCTTCTCAAGGGTGGATTAGCAAAGGGAGAGATTGGGGTTATATTGGCACCTACAGGTGTTGGTAAGACAACAATCTTGAGTAAGATAGCAAACACAGCGTTTAATATGGGGTTCAATGTACTTCAAATATTTTTTGAAGATAACCCTAAAATTATACAGAGAAAACATTTCACAATGTGGACGGGTATTGAACCAGATAATTTGGTTCTCCACAAAGAGAAAGTATTTGAAAAAATACATGAGATACAGAATTCGATGCAGAATAAATTAATTCTAAAGAAACTACCTTCTGATTCTCTAACAATGTTACAAATCAAAAACCAATTACGTAAGATGATTGCGGATGGTAACAAAATTGATTTGGTTGTTTTGGATTACATTGATTGCGTAATGCCTGAAAAAGCATTAGGTGATGAATGGAAGAGTGAGGGTTCTGTAATGAGACATTTCGAAGCGATGTGTCATGAATTAGGTTTGGTTGGTTGGACAGCCACACAAGGTAATAGATCTTCAATATCATCTGAAGTTGTAACAACGGATCAGATGGGTGGATCTATTAAGAAAGCCCAAGTCGGTCACGTAATCATCTCGGTGGCCAAAACACTCCAACAAAAAGAATTAAACTTGGCTACAATAGCTATTACAAAATCACGTATCGGTAAAGATGGTGTTGTGTTCGAGAACTGTAAGTTCAACAACGAATTACTTGAAATTGATACTGAAACATCTGTAACATTCTTAGGGTTCGAAGAGCAACAAGAACAAAAGAAAAGTGATAGAGTTAAGGAACTATTGGAGAAAAGAAAACAAAGAGAACAACAAACAAAACCAGGGATTTAAATATCCTCTTGTTTGAAAAAAAATTTAAAAAAAACAAAGATTTTTTTATTGAAAACTCGGGCGTAAGGTCTGCGGACCTATATTTATCATTTAAAATCCCCGATTTTTTAATAAATTTAAAAGTAAAAAAAATTACAAAAACATGGACATTTCAAATCGAATTCTATCGGACATTACAGTATACATGAAGTATGCGAAGTATATCCCAGAATTGAAAAGAAGAGAGACTTGGCAAGAGCTCGTAACAAGAAACATGGAAATGCATATCAAAAAATTTCCACAATTAGAACAAGAAATCCGTGAGAACTACATGTATGTTTACAAGAAACAAGTTCTCCCTTCAATGAGATCAATGCAATTCGCAGGAAAGCCAATTGAAATATCTCCTAACAGAATTTACAACTGTGCGTTTGCACCTGTGGATGATTGGAGAGTATTCTCTGAAATTATGTTCCTTCTATTAGGTGGAACAGGAGTTGGTTATTCAGTACAAAAACATCACGTTGATGTTCTTCCTGAAATCAGAAAACCAAACAAAGAGAGAGGTAGAAGATGGTTGGTTGCAGATTCAATTGAAGGATGGGCAGATGCCGTTAAAGTATTGGTTAAGTCTTATTTCTTTGGTGGTTCAAAAATCGAATTCGATTTCTCAGATATCAGACCTAAAGGAGCACGTCTTGTGACTTCAGGTGGTAAAGCACCAGGTCCTCAACCATTAAAAGAGTGTCTTATCAAATTGGAAGGAATCCTTGATTCAAAAGAAGACGGGGACAAACTAAAACCAATTGAAGTTCATGATATGGTTTGTCATATTGCTGATGCGGTATTGGCAGGTGGTATCAGAAGAGCGGCTCTTATTTCATTATTCTCAGCATCTGATGATGAGATGATTGGATGTAAGAGTGGAGCTTGGTGGGAAACAAATCCACAAAGAGGTAGAGCAAATAACTCTGTAACTCTTTTGAGACACAAGATTGATAAAGAATACTTTATGGATCTTTGGAAAAGAATTGAGGCAAGTGGAGCGGGTGAACCTGGTATCTACTTATCAAATGACAAAGATTGGGGAACAAATCCTTGTTGTGAAATTGCACTTAGACCATTCCAATTCTGTAACCTTACAGAGGTGAACGTATCTAACGTTGTATCACAAGAAGATTATGAAGCAAGAGTAAGGGCTGCAGCGTTTATCGGAACACTTCAAGCAGGATACACTGACTTCCATTATCTAAGACCAATATGGCAAAGAACAACTGAGAAAGATGCATTAGTTGGAATCTCAATGACAGGTATCGGATCAGGTGCAGTTCTTGGATTAAACATGAAGGCAGCTGCTAAGGTTGTTAAAGAAGAAAACGAAAGAGTTGCGGGTATGTTGAAAATCAACAAAGCTGCAAGATGTACTACGGTTAAACCAGCAGGAACTACATCATTAACTCTTGGTACATCATCAGGTATTCACGCTTGGCACAATGACTATTATATCAGAAGAGTGAGAGTAGGTAAGAATGAATCAATATATGCTTACTTAAAAGAAAATCATCCTGAATTAGTTGAAGATGAATACTTTAGACCACATGACACAGCTGTTATCGGTATTCCACAAAGAGCTCCTGAAGGATCAATACTTAGAAACGAATCTCCAATTCAACTATTAGAGAGAGTTAAAAAAGTACATCTTGAGTGGGTTAAGGGTGGACACAGAACAGGAAGTAACACTCACAACGTATCAGCTACAATCTCAATTAGAGAACACGAGTGGCCAGCAGTTGGAGAGTGGATGTGGGAAAACAGAGACCACTACAATGGACTTTCAGTTTTACCTTACGATGGAGGAACTTATATTCAAGCACCATTCGAAGATTGTACAGTAGAAAAATATGAAGAGTTAATGGAAACTCTTAAAGACGTTGATCTTTCAAAGATTGTTGAGATTGACGATAACACAGATCTATCAGGTGAAGTTGCTTGTGCTGGTGGAGCTTGTGAAATAGTAATGGCGTAATGGAAAACACTAATAACGTAAATCGAGGGGAGAAGCCAAAACTTCTCCCTTCTGATTTTTATGAAGAAAACGGAAGAAAAGTTATGACCGAACAATATCATATTCGTAGAGGGTATTGTTGTGGTAATGGTTGTAGACATTGTCCTTATATTCCTAAGGCAGTAAAAGGAAATACTACTTTAATTGAAAAATAATCCAAGTATATTTATAACATATGGGTGACGGTACAACATATGGTATAAATTTTCCATTTAGAAATTCTTTAACAGGAGACTATTTGGAATTGACTAATACTGCAAACCAAGAAATCAGAGCGGATTTAATTAATCTTCTTTTAACAAGAAAGGGATCAAGATATTTCTTACCTGACTTTGGAACAAGATTATATGAATTCATATTTGAACCAATGGATGGTTTAACATTTGATGCTATCGAATCTGATATAAGAGCAAACGTAGAAAAATATATTCCAAATCTTTTGTTAGATAAAATAACAATTGAACCACTAGACCCAACAGAGGAAGCAACTGACGAATTTGCTTCTGTCGATCAACCCTCACCTGTTTATAGATATCCAGGGAAAGGAACTGCAGAATACACTGCAAAAGTAAAAATTGAATATTCTGTTCAAGATAGCACTTTTGCAACAAGTGATTTTGTAATAATCAATATTTAAGATAAATGGCTAATCGTAAGATATCATATACAACCAGAGACTTCGAAGGAATAAGATCCGAACTTATACAGTACGTTCGTACTTACTATCCTGAACTAATTCAAAACTTCAACGACGCTTCGGTGTTCTCAGTATTTTTGGATTTAAATGCTGCGGTAGCCGACAACTTACATTACCACATTGATAGAAGTATACAAGAAACTGTGTTACAATACGCACAACAAAGATCTTCTGTCTACAACATTGCCAGAACATACGGATTGAAACTACCAGGACAAAGACCATCCGTAGCTCTTGTTGATTTTTCAATAACAGTTCCAGCCTTTGGAGATAAAGAAGATGAAAGATATTTGGGACAACTTAGAAGAGGTTCCCAAGTTTTAGGTGCAGGACAAGTTTTTGAAAACGTTGAAGACATTGATTTTGCTTCACCGTATAATTCACAAGGATTTCCAAATAGATTAAAGGTGCCAAACTTCGATTCAAGTAATCGATTAGTAAACTATACAATTACAAAGAGAGAAGTTGTTGTTAATGGATTAACTAAAGTTTTCAAAAGAGTTATAAGTCCAAGTGATGTAAGACCATTCTTAGAAATATTCCTACCTGAAAAAAACGTTTTAGGTGTTACAAGTGTTTTATTAAAAGATGGTACAAGTTACACAACAGTACCAACGGTTAATGAATTCTTAGGGTTACAAAACAGATGGTATGAAGTTGACGCTTTAGCTGAAGATAGAATATTCATTGAAGACCCAACAAAAGTATCGGATCAGCCAGGTATTAAAGTAGGTAGATACATTCAAACACAAGATAGATTCATTACTGAATATACACCTGAAGGATTTTTAAAGATGACTTTTGGTGGTGGAACAAACACATCACAAGATGCCTTAGATCAATTCACAACTCTTGGAGTTCCTTTAAACTTACAATTGTATCAAAACAACATGTCATTAGGATCTGCATTAAGAGCTAACACAACGTTGTTTATTCAATATAGAACCGGAGGCGGATTATCAACTAACTTAGGAACTAATGTAATTAATCAAATCGGTACGGTTACATTCTTCGTTAACGGTCCTTCTGAAAATATTAACCAACAAGTTGTTGGATCTTTAAGATGTAACAATGTGACGGCAGCAATTGGTGGAGCGGGACAACCAACAGTAGAAGAAACAAGAAACTATGTTGCTTTTAACTTCTCATCACAAAACAGAGCGGTGACAGTTAATGACTACGAAGCAATAATTAGAAAGATGCCATCTCAGTTTGGAGCACCTGCAAAAGTTGCGATAACTGAAAACAATAATAAGATTCAAGTTCAAATTTTATCATACGATACCTCAGGTAACTTGACATCAATTGTGTCAAACACTTTGAAACAAAACTTGGCAAATTATTTATCAAACTATAGAATGATGAATGACTATGTTTCAATTGAAACAGCTGAAGTTATTGATCTTAGTTTTGAAGTTTCAGTTGTATTAGATGCAACACAGAACCAAGGACAAGTTATTACAAATATTATCAATAAGTTGACAACATTCATGAATCCACAAACGAGACAACTTGGGCAGAACATTTATTTGTCTGAATTGAATAGTTTGATTCAAGATGAAAACGGAGTTATCACTGTTACAGGTATCAATGTGTTCAATGAAGTTGGAGGACAATATTCGTCATTCCAAACATCAATGGCATATTCTGATGACGTTACAAAACAAATCAGACCTGTTGATGACACAATATTTGCACAACCAAATCAAGTTTACCAAATCAGATATCCTCAGAAAGATATTAAGGTAAGAGTTAAGAACTTCCAGAACGTTCAGTTCTCTTAAGTTTATTTACAATTTTATTAGGTTATTATTAAATTGTACGCCCATTTACATTTCCTTAGAAAATGGGGGTTAAACTATTTATCAAAAAAGAGATGAATGACCAATTCTTACAGAATTAAAACACAAGTAGGGTCTGACCAAACAATAAATGTGCAGATAGATCAAGAGTTCGACTTCTTAGAGATTCTATCTTTGAAGATTCAAAGTGATGATATCTACACAAGAAACTGTGCAGACTATGGTGTTATTGTTGGTCGTGTTACTGCTAACGGAGGATTCGGATTACCAAATGTAAGAGTATCTGTTTTTGTACCTTTAGAACAAGAAGATGAGAATAACGAAATTATCTCAACACTTTATCCTTACAAATCAACTAATGACAAGAATGAAGATGGGTATAGATACAATCTATTACCATATGAAAAATCTTATTCAAAACATGCCGCAACAGGGACATTCCCTTCAAGAAACGACGCTTTAACAAATCCAACAGTTGTTACTGTTTATGACAAATACTATAAGTTTACTGTAAAGACCAATGATAGTGGTGACTACATGATAATGGGGGTCCCATTAGGAGATCAAACAGTGTTCATGGATTGTGATCTATCTGATATAGGTGAGTTTAGTTTGACTCCACAGGATTTGATAAGAATGGGAATCGCGACAGAAAGTCAATTATCAGGAAATAATTTCAAATCATCACCCGACTTACAATCGTTACCACAAATTGTTTCACTTCAAGCAAATATAAGTGTGTCACCTTTATGGGGACAACCCGAAGTTTGTCAATTGGCAATCAATAGAGTTGACTTCGATTTAAGGGACGATGCAAATATTGACATTCAACCTACAGCGGTATTCATGGGATCAATAATTTCTGCAAGTGATAGAAGGGTTATAAGAAAGAATTGCAGACCTTCAACTGAAGCGGGAAACATCTGTGACTTAGTTTCAGGACCAGGTGAAATCCTTGCAATTAGACAAACTATTGGACAAGATAGTAATGGTCGACCTGTATTGGAAGAATACGAATTTGATGGAGGTGCTAAAGTGATAGATGGAGATGGTACGTGGCTAGTAGATCTACCAATGAATTTGGATTACATCATAACCAATGAATTTGGTGAAAGAACAATATCCTTAGATCCGACTATCGGTGTACCAACAAAAGGTAAATATAGGTTCAAAGTTAAGTGGGAGCAATCTCCTGATATGGGTGAGCAAGTGAAAAGAGCATATTATCTTTTACCGAATGTAAGAGAATATGGTTGGAGTTCGGCTTCATTAGACCCATCAATTTTAACCTCGGCATCTACTTCATATCAACAATATCAAAAGTCCTACGCCTTTTCTTTGGATTGGAACGAATATGCTGATCCAACGACAGCGATTAGTTGTCAGGATACCTTTTATGAATTTGGATACAATAGAGTTTATACTCCATCACAATTCATCGACGGATATCATAATGGATCAAACAGAGGTAGATTCATTGGTATTAAAGAAATATTAGATTCAACTTGTGACTCGACGAATAATAAGTTTCCAACAAATGATGGAGTTAAGAATTTCGATTTGATTTTTATTCTTTTTAACTTCTTTTTTAGTTTTATAACGTTGTTACTTATACCATTAATGGTTGTAGTTCACATATTAGCATTTTTATGGCCGATATTGAAAATTTTAATCACGTTTGTTTATGGAACATTGGCGACCTTTGTGTACGTTTTATGTAAAATTGTCGATGCAATTCCATTTGTTAATATCAATTGTCCAAGACCACCGTCGTTCAGAGATATTTTCAATTCATTAGGAGATCCTTTCAAGAATATTGCATTACCAACGATAACATATCCTGATTGTGAACTTTGTTCTTGTACTAATGAAACACCTGAATCGAGTGCAAATGCTCAAGCGTTCGTTCAAGAGTCTTTGAAAACGACATCTTTAACGTTGTTAGCGGATTCACCAAATCCTGTTTCTTATGGTAATATATTTGATGAACAATATTGTACAGATGATACGTGGTTCAAATATTATAACACAACTTATTTTACTTTAGAACAACAAGATATTTCATGTAGAAAACAAACTGTTGAAAACCCTGCGAGTGTATATCAAACAGATGTACAGAGACTTATCGCTGGTAATAACCAAAATATTGTAGGACAAAGAACCCCTGCATCAATTTGGTTTGCGGAGAGACCAAGAGCTTCTTTCGATTTGACCTTGACTGAAAGACTTAATTTATTCAATCTTAAAAACCAATACTTTAATACTACGGGAGGTTTCAACCAAGTTAGAACATATGTTGCCTCAGATGTTGCAGCCAATGCAGGACAGTATCATTACGACAATACAGTAACAATTTTATGTGATCCTGTTGCGTTGGAAAATTTTGTGACAGGAAGAGTGATGACATTTCAGAACCCATTCAATTCTTTGGATCCAAACGTGAATGGTGCTGAAACTAATTTCTCAGGATTTTCTTCATCAACAGGATACGCTAAGAACCTTAAGGCGATCACAGTGAATTATGCTAATCCTGATAGCCCTGATCAATTATTAACTCAACAATATATTGTTAATCAGTCGGCGGATACAATTCAAAACTGTTGGGTTTCCACAGTGACTGCGGAAACAGGAACACAATGGTATTACACTGATTGTGATGGTGTATATCATTCGGGAAACACATCGATAACGGGTACAGTATGTGTAAACGATTTATTCCCTTATGAAGGAGTTGCAATAACAAGTGCAAGATGTCAAGAACCTAAGTTTTTAATGTATTCAAAGGTTAAATCTGATTGTGAATATTTCCAAGTTATCACAGCGATGACTTATAGTAATTTCTCATCTTTAAATCCACCAGTTTTCACGGGACAAAGAAGTTTGAATGAAAGATATATTGCAGGTGCAATGTATTTGTGGGAAGAACATCATGTAAAAACAGGATTTTTAGGTCTTGGACGAGGAGCCAAAACTTGGCAACCGATGTATGCGACAAGACCATACTATGCAATTCCTGATAATAAGGAAATTTGTGTAGTTATATTACAAAGAGGAGTTGATCCTAACAGTACGAGACAAACAACAACGGTAGATATATCAAGAATATGTGGACAACCATATGGAACAGTACAAGTAACATCAAAATACAAGTTGAACATCCCAATACAACCAGGATTAGTATTACCAAGACATGATCAATATTCTACAAATGAAAGTAGTCCAATATTCTTTGATTCATATATTTTCCAACCAGGAACAAATTATTCGGGATATACCACAAACATGCCGTCATATTATTCAAGTTTGGATTCGACCAAAGTTGGGTCATTCCAAGTGAAACCTGGAAATACATATTCTATTTTAGATTCCACAAAGGTGACAGTGAATTCGGGAAGTAATGGGTCTTATTTAAAGGCAAATACTTCTGTGAATATATTTGGAATGTCACAATATCCAATAGTTAGTTCACAACCGAGGTTTAGTAATGTTGCGGCTTATTTAAATCCAAATAATGTCAATTGGTATACAGTATTTGGAAGATATTATACCGAAGTTTCACAGGGTAAAGAGATGGTGGGGTATTGGAATGATGAGTATGTTGAAGGTGGTGCGTACTTCTTTGCATCAGTTGGAGGAAGTGTTGAAGAAGGATTGGCTTCTTTAAGATATGATAGATTTGTTTATTTCTCACCTGTGTACTCAACAGCGACCACAATGTCTATGCAAGCTCAAACGCAAAAAATTGTTATGAGAACAGATAGACTCCCAACATCGACTTCACGATCAGGATATGAAAACAATAGTTATCTATTACATCAAAATACTAATTTCAGTTTTTACTTTGTTAGTGATGAAGGTGCTGTCGAGTCTTATGACGATCAAGGAGCATCATTCTTAATTAATGAAGCAACAGAAGATTTAAGCCAGTATGAAGAACAATTTACATCAACCTTTACATGTCAAGGATTAGTACCATTACAATGTTATTCTGGTGATTCAGAATCATTCGGTGTTAAACCTTCTACAGACGCTTGTTACAAAAAGGCGGTTGTTAAAGGAGGATGTTATGTTTTTGTTAGTAAGGTTATATTGTCATTACCTAATGACTTTAAACAATTAGGTGAGTACAAAGCAAGAACTAGAGTAAACTTTGCAGCTTGTAGAGGAGTGTTTGGACATACCTTTATCAATAACTGGGTTAATGGTGTGTTATATCATTTTCCTTTTAGAAATTTAAGATTTTATAAATCTCCTTTAGATCCTGTAGACCCTAATGGACCATATAATGAATTCTGCAAGGACACAATTGTATTACATGAAAAGACTAATAATTTTTATTATAGATCTTCACCGTACAATTCATCAAGTAAAACGTTCGTCGGTAAACAAAGAACCCCATCACCAAGAAGAAGAAACGAAAAAGAAATTCTATTCCCAACAACGGTTATGGATATGGGACCAAGAGATGCTTTCACTCAAGAAATTTCATTGAATGAAGAATTCTATGGTTATAATATGACTAACATACCAACAACTACATTCCAAGACCCTGCAGAAATTTTAAATCTCTTTATCATATCAAGACAGGTTAATTCGAAGTGGTTGGGTAATCTTGTTGGTTTGGGTGATGGATCAATCAATGCTTTCTTCACGAGAAGTAAGTCAAAGATAGATGGGGATTATGCTCAAATGATTTCGATTAACTCAGAACTTGGTGTTCAAGAATTCAATTTCGAGGCATACACCGCACAATCAGGATCAAGTACAAACAATCCATTCTACGTTGGACAAGATAGAAGTGGTAATCCAGTGATTGGTATTTTCTTCTCTTCTGATACTGTTACAAGAGACTTGGTCACTCCGAGAAGATTGATTAGAAATGATAATGCAACATATAACAGTGCTGTTTATGATTACTTACCTGTTAAAACACAGGAAGTTCCATTCTATTCTTGGCAAACAAGAGATAGTAATGCAATCTTTGGTACTGAAAATAATGATTGGAGAACAGGATCAATTCAGAAAAATCTATATCAGAAGTTAAATAGAACTGATATTACATCAAACTATTTTATGGGTGAAAATCCAAGAGCAGATTTCATGAAGGGATACATTTATAATAGAAGTAATGTTTTATTCGGACCTGGAACTACAGGTGAGGCTTATCAGTTTGAAGGGGATAAAAACACTGCCGATTCACCGAGTTACGATCCGGTTAATTTAAACTCTTATTTCACTGTTGGATTACCTTTCCATTTCTATTTTGGATTATCGAGAGGTAAGAGTGCGATGAATAGGTTTGTTAAAAAATATGTTGATTAATGGATAATACAATTATAGTACCAAGTAGATTAAGGTATAAGTCAGCACCAACTGTAAATCAACAAGTTAGTGTATCAGTAGATTCAAAAACAAATGAAATTACTGAGTATGATAGAATTGCCTCAGTCAATCTGGCAACATTATTTGATGACGAAAGACAGGCGTCAACTACATTCAGACCAACATTTAAAGTTGCTCCATTGTATGAGAATGCTTACACAGGGACGACAGAATATATTCCGTTTTTAAATAATTTATATTATGTGGATGCAGAAAGATCCTTATTGAGTGGTGTTTGGAAAGGATATCCTCAATATTATGAGTTTGAGTTTTTCAGACCTAATATTTCTGATCAACACATTCCGTATGTTAGTAGAAGTGCCTACACTTATAATTGGACTTATTATTTAACTCTACCGGTAGAAAACAATTATACCCAACAATTGTTTTGGACAAATGGTACTGACGAAATTAATTGGTTAGCAGGTGATGGAATACCCTTTATTGTCAATTTAAGGTCGTTTAACGGGACTGATTTCATTTCTTGTAAGTGTATTGCCGAACATAACTTACAGATCGGTGATTACGTTGAATTCAACTTTAGTTACGGTAATCAAAAACTATTCCAAGTTAACTCTTTAGGAGATGGTACCTTTGCTTCTGAAACATATATTTTTAATTTGTTTAATGTGGGATATACCGGGAATACTTTTACTAATAACAAAAAAGGTGTTTTCAAAAAGATATTAGACATATCCAATTCTGCGGAAACCAAATCAACGTATTATATCAAAATGCATAAAGTCATAACAAATGTTAATGACTTAGTTGTAACTAAAACAGGATTTGAAGAATTACCATTCTCTTCAAACAAGAAGTTTGAATTTTCATCTTTAACGCCAAATAATATCTCGAGGATTTCTCAGAAGAACGCATCTCAAACATATACGTTTACAATGAATTATGATTTGGATATCAAAAATTTATTAGATAATCAGAAGAGACCTTTGAATGAAATTTTCTTAACCATAATCAATAAGGGTTATTCGGGATACTTTAACAAACCAAACCAAGGTACCGGAGTAAAACAAGGATGGCAATTTAATATCACTCAACAAAATAATCTTTATTGGGATGAATCGAATCTTAAATCAAATACTAACATTGGATTTTCATCATACACATTAACAAGTGGATCTACGGAAACTTTTTACTATAACTTAGATTTTAAGTCTGGGGATACTATCTGTGGTGATTGGTGTGAATGGAATAACGTTACTCAAACCGAAAGGATTATTTCACCATATTATCAAAAAATAAAATATAACCAAGATGTGTTTAAATCTTCGGATGTACCGACGACTAATCCAAATGGTTATTATTATCAGCCTCATATAGGAATGAAAATAAGACAATTTTCAAACTATGTTGAAACAGGGTCAATTGAAAATGCGGATAATGTTCCGTTTTGGTCATATTACTCTAACAATTATAGAGAGTTTTTTTGGAGAGACCTTTACACTTATGGATTTATAGATGAGGTAGGTAATGGTGTGGACTATCCATTTGTGAACTCTGCACATTATCCATACATAAACAGTTTCTTTAGAGTTATACCTGAAGGAGCTCAATTCTCACCTATTCAAGGATTTAGTTTGAATACCGAGACAGTTGTAACAAAACCAATTATAGATGAGTGTGAGTAAACAAATATTATTATCGGGAACGGTTAATAACCAAATCAATATACCAATCAATCTCGATTGGGAGTATCTTGATGTTGAATCAGATATTATTGAGTTTCAGGATATGGCTATCGAGGAACTATTGAAGACTGATAAGGACTTTGAAACAACAAGATTTGTCCACAGTGTTTATGAAAATAGAACGGATATAAATTATGAATTCTATTTCTTCGAAGGAAATGGTTTGTCTAATCAAAACAATTGGAAGATAGACTATAGAGCAGAAGGATTCACAACACAAGAGATTTATTATTACACAAATCAATTCACAAATTCATTCTTTAAGTTAGACCTATATGATAGTCCAATTGAATCACAACAAAAAAACTACATAACGATTATACTACCGACACAACAAGGTGCGAGAATGTCAACACTAATGCAAAGCACTCAAGTTTTGATTAGAAAGCCACAATTTGTTTTAGATTATGTTGGGGATAAAGAAGGGTTCTTTATTTATTGGTTGAAAAAAAGAGACTTCCTTGACATCAGTAGATTTTACATGACAGCTAAGTTTTTTGACGGGAAGACAGGTCAATTTGTTAGAATGATGAACAGACCACAATCTTCAGTAGTTGGAAACAAGTATGCATTTAATTCAACTGACTATTTTTATTATAGGGTTGATTTAGATTATCCGACACACACTTACCAAGTGTTTGATACCTATTCTTTAGTCCCACAAAGAGTGGGAGGGCTAGTACCCATAAAATGGTATGAATATGTGAATCCATAATGGCATCAGACTACGTTTATAGAATATCACCTGAAGTAATTCAGGGAGACATTTTCACAGTATATTATTCGGGAAACCCAGTTGGGGTTTATTCAGGAATGACACAAGTATTATCAGGGGGACCTGGTGGTACCTCACTTCTGACTGGACTTACAATTCCTATTATGATCACCGAAACTGCATTGGATTGTGGTTACTATTCACCATTTGATGGAGCTCTTTTACAAAAAGATGTGGTTACCAACTTTATATTCTCATCAACAACAGGATCACCATACACATATTATGTTTATAATACTTCAGATGAATTTAAAAAATTCTTGGAGTTATCGACATACACAATAGATTGGGGTGACGGATCGCCGGTTAATAATTTTAATCAACTTACACCTGCATCAATATCACATCAATATCCTACAGTAGTAAGTGGTTACACGATTACATTATCACAGAAGAATCCGTGGGGAACTAATACAGTAAAAAAACAAATCGTCACACCATATACCAATCCTATTATATTGAATCAACCAGGAACAGCTTTCTTTACATCAAACACAGGAAGTTGGTCTGCAACACCTATAAGTTATAATTTTATTTTCTCAGGTGATGCAGAAAATAATGTCCAAGATCAAAAAACAAGTTCATACATAACTGTTCCATATACAGTATCAGGTATTACAACATCAAGAATACAAGAGTTGGCTCAATATGGTCCACAGAAATTTATTGTTGGTGCACCTGTAATAAAAAATAATGAAGTGTTTGGGGTTATTAATAACATTTCGCCTCTTTATACAGGATATACCATTCAAAATGTTGACTATTACGACTATGTTGATGATGGAACAATATTCTTTGTAAAAAGTTCTGGACTAACTGAAAATGAATTAACTGCAGAATTCTTTTATAAAAATCCTGCACTTCAGAAAACCATTGGAGATGCTGAAATTGTCACTAATTTATATGTTGAGAGAGGAAAAAACTCAGCATATCAATATATTCAAAGATTAGGAGAGGTTGATAATGTCGGTGACCTACAAAATTATGGTTACGGGTTCTTCAATGTGGAAACCAAATAAAGAGATAAACTATTTATAGAAAATAAATTAAAACATGGCAATAGCTTCATACGGTACAATAAGACCAGCAGACTGTTCACCAGATGATATGGAGATAATCTTGAATTATACTCCCTCAAGAGACGTTACAAGCAACTTCGTATTGAAAAAATTGGATGCCAAGACATTGTTGAGGCCTTATTTTAGTAATCAACAAGTAGGTGGGTCACCTGTAGAAATATTAGGTGGGTTATACAATTTAACCTTACCAGCAACAGAATTTAATGCATTGGGAATTTACACAATGTTAATTAGACCTGCACAAATTAGAACTTCAATTGTTGATTGTGGTGTTTTAAGTGCACTTCCAAACGTTAAAGGAATTGTTCTGGATTTATCATTAATACCACAAGAGTATAGGAATAAATTTGTACCACAAGGATTAGTTGGTTTTAGAATTGAATATTTGAATGAAGATGGGACTAAAATTCCTAACTTCTTTAGAGTAGTTACATCTAATTTTTATTGTGAACCTGTTGTTACAAACCAAGTAAATGCACAACAGAAGTCAATTAGATATAGATATGTTGATAGTACTGCAAACTTAATGTTTTTAACATTATCACCTTCATCATCACCAACAAACAAACCAAACGCAACTCCATATATTGGACAACCCGATCAAGATATTATTATAACAAACACATTTTTCAATCCTTTGACAATTGATATTGAAATGGTTGAATATGATGTTTCATCTCTTGCAATCGCTCTTTACGGTAATCAAACTAAATCAATTGATGACGGTATCTACACAATTTACGACTCTAATAACAACATTTACAGACAATACAACTTGTTTGAAATTAGAGATCAGTTCAACGAACTTCTATATGAGGTTAGACAGAACAGAGGTGATAATATCGATTTCAGTAAAAACTTTAATACTATCATTAGTTAATGGCAGTAACTCAGAAATATTTTTATCCTCCGAGACCCTCTTCAGGAGTTAATACATTCTCGGACAACATCGTGGGTTTACAACTCGTTGATGGAGGCGGACTTACGCAGGGTAATTTCGAATTTACAACAGCAGTCACTGAAAAGGTTAACAGAACCTTCAATATAGGAGCGTTCTCTGAACCAATAACTTTAGAGAATCTTGACATCGATAGAATTAATGAAAGTAGATTAATCTTTGCTAAAGAATTTAGAGTTTATCCAAACTTAGATTTAACCGAAGTTACTAACTTTTCAATGTATGGATCGTTGGCAAAGAGACTTGAAGTTTCAATTACAAGAATTATTAATCATTTTCCGGCTTCTTTGGATATAAGGTACATGAGTACCGAATCTTTAACAGGGTATACAGCAACAAATATCGTTTATGATTCTGTTAATGATGAAACAACGTTTACAATTGATGTCGATAGAATTGTTAATCCATTTGCGATAGATTACTCAATATCTGCGGCAACAAATATAATTGCTAGAGAGATTGTAACATCTCCGTTAAGGAATTTAAACCAAACTTATTTGGATTATTGTATTGCTATCACTAACACAGGTAATACAACAAATCCTTATGATATTTTCAAAGTATTATCATTCGATCCATCAACAAGTTTATCATCAGGATATCTTACGTTCTACGTTTCAGGGTCTCCTTTTGGTACTACGGCAACAACATATCAAAGCAACTTCCAAGTAAGACCTAACGACTTGGTTGTCGATCAAGTTTTTGCTGAAACTTTTAATGAGGTTGAAAAATTCTTACTTAATAGACTTATTGATCCACCATATACTGCAGTGTTCCAAGTACCTGCGGAGAATGAGAACGGACAGGTTTATACAAGTATTTCAACTTTAACATGGCCTTTAGATGGAGTTTGGAATTTAGACATTACATCTCCAAGCTTTGAATATTATTTGGAACAAATAGGATATGTTGCAGCTGAACTAGACACATATAAGACAGATTTATTATCAAGATTTTTAACTCAAGAATCATTCAAAGAATTTGATACCAAGGAAAGAAAGGTTGAGAAAATCTTACAAATCTACGGTAGAAGTTTTGATGAGATAAAGAAATTCATTGATGGTATGGCTAACATGACTTCGGTTAACTATACAGTGCAAGATGACGTACCTTCTTTGCTATTAAAGAACTTGGCGGCAACATTAGGTTGGGAACCAAATGTTTCTCCAATTACTAATGAAAATTTCTTAGATTCTGTTTTTGGTCAAACAAACACACCAACATATCCAGGTTATACTAGAGCCTTAACACCTACAGAATTAAACTATCAGTTTTATAGAAACTTGATATTAAATTCAGGTTATTTGTTTAGATCGAAGGGTACAAGAAAATCGGTTGAATTCTTATTAAGATTAGTCGGTGCTCCTGAATCATTAGTTGAATTCAATGAGACAATATATCTGGCGGATCAAAGAATCAATATGGAGCAATTTACAACACAATATGCTCAAATATCGGGAGGAACATATGCAAATAATGTTCCATCTTTAGCTGCGGGACAAACTTATAAAATACAAGGACAAACTTATACAGGATTTACTTCAACAACCACCTATGAACAAGTTACACTCGGGGCTGCTGATTATCCTGTGGACATTTTAGGTTATCCAAGTGCGCCAACGGATACAGAAGATTATTTCTTTCAGAAGGGAGCTGGTTGGTATGAAAGTACACCACAACATAGAAGTCCTGAAATACCATTGGTAACACAAGTATTCACAGGTGCTAACCCTGACATACAAACACAATTAGAGCCGTTCACATATGGACAACTTTACTTAGAAAGATTTAGAGATTTTCCTTATATGACTGAAGGTTTCAAACTTCAAAAAACAATAGATAATAAAAAGTCATGGGTTTCGGATGACGATGACTTAAGAATCTCAACAGATGCTGGATATGATGCTTACTACTATATCAACAATGAGAAGTTGGTGATGAACGTTAAGAATGTGGATTTATTTTTAAATCCTGGTCAGGGATTAGTTTATGATGTTTGGAATCAATCACGATTATATGATTATCCAATTCCTGAAAGTGGAATGACATCACCATTCCCAACACCGGGTGGGGTTGATTGGACATATATCAATCCACAACCAAAGAAAAAAACATTCTTTGAATTTGCTCAAACATTTTGGCAAAACACAATCAATGTTAGAAATAGAATGTATATCACTGATGGACATACTGGAGGTTATCCAACATTATCTTCAATCTTTTGGAAATATTTGGAACAAGAAAATACTATCGGAATTCCTAACAACCAATACACTTATCAGAAACTAATTGATTATGTTGAAGGGTTAGGTCCATACTGGATGAAGTTGGTGGAACAAATGATTCCAGCAACAACAATATGGAATACAGGAACAAGATTCGAGAATTCAATATTCCAAAAACAAAAATACGTTTACAGAAGACAAAGAGGATGTCAGTTTGTACCAGTACCTGCAGATTGTTGTTATATCATAGGAAATGTTTTCAACTATGATTGTTCAACAGAGTTTGTTGAATTCGGTGTATATCCATGGTTAAATGGAGATGCCTCAGTTAGTAACTTCCAAGGAATACTTGCAAACAGATTACAGAACTTTTTATCTGAAGAAGGACTTACACTTAATGAGTGTATAACAAGTACACTTAAAACACAGTGGTATGTCGATATGAGAATTGGGGATGAAGTTTTGATATTTGCACCTTTCTATGAAGGATTTGGTTTGAATGATGTTCCAAGTAGATCACTTTGGAAAAACACACTTTCAGCAAATTTAGATAATTTATACAATTATGGATTGAATTACTTCATCAATGGGAATATATTGAATATTACGAATATGGATTGTGTTCCAAAAAACTTAGATCAAACTTTAAGTTTGAATGTAGGTATAAATTTATCAATAAGTTGTGTTAATTAATGGCGTCGTTTAATTATGTAGTTAATGTTACAGGGGATTGTCAGAACGATGGTACTGGATCAATCTCAGTTGGATTCTCAGGAGGAACCCCTCCTTATACTGTCCAATGGATCAATCCGTATAATAGTGGAGACATCTTCAATTATTTGGCGTACGATTATAGTTTCATTGATCCAAATTCATATTTTTTAACATATTCGGTCCTATCAAATCTTTCGGCTAATACATACACATTCAGAGTAAACGACTCCACGGTACCAGTCAACTTAGAATATGCGGTAAACGTTCCTGTTTCATCAGGAAACTGTACAAGTATTATTGATGTTTCTGCAACAACATGTAATCAAAATAATGGTAGTGTTACTGCAGATGCAAGTTCAGACTATTCTGACACAGCCTACATTCTTTTCACTTCAAATAATGAAATGGTTCAATCAGGGATTACTGCATTGGATCAATTAACATTCCAAGGATTATCTGCGGGAACGTATTATGTTTCTTCGATAGATTATGGTGGATGCACAGGTACATCACAATCTTTTGTGGTTAATCCGTCAGTTGAAGTTGATTATGGATTTTATCCTGTTGATGATACACAATGTGGCGCAGCTTCAGGTAGAATTATCGTCACAGGACAAACAGGAGTACCACCATGGACATACATTTGGAATGATGGAAGTACGGGAAGTACCATTACAGGATTAACTGCTGGTACATATAGTGTTAAAGTAACAGATGCGACGGGATGTTCCACAATTAAGAGCCAAGCCATTGGTCAAATAGACCCGGTAGGTTTAGGAGGATTTACTGTAGACCAAGTACCTACTTGTTTGAACTCTGATGGTATTATAACCATGACAATAACAGGGGGAACAGGTCCATATTACTATTCTGCATCAACAGGAGCGATAGATGTTAGTTATTTAAAGACATTCCAATTAGTTGGAGTTCCTGCAGGATCCTATAACTTCATGGTGACAGATGCTGCATTATGTAAATTCACAACGGGTATTGATTTAGCAACAGAAAACGGAATTTCTGATATTATTTTGTCTGTTACACCAAGTTCATGTAGTAATGCTGACGGATCTATTTTAGTAACAGCATTGGGAGGAACATCACCGTATACATTTACGTTGATTTATCCTGACTCATCAACTTTTTCAATAACATCCAATGCAGCGTCTTACACATTTAGTGAGTTGTCAGGAGGAACGTACACAATTATATTGGAAGACTCCACAGGTTGTTATTTCTTAAGTGAAAGTGCCTTATTATCAAGTAATTCATTTACTATAACCGCGACTACAACAGGAACAACTTGTTCTGCAAGTAATGGAACCATTGTTGTTGAGAAATCTACAGGTGGTATTGCACCATTTGACTACTCACTCGATGGAATCCAAAACATAATAGATACAACAGCGAGTGCTGTTACATTTACTAATGTTACTGCGGGACAACATCAGATTTCTGTGACTGATTCATCAGGATGTACTCAAACAACTCAAGTTTATATTAGTCCGAGTACACCACTTTCATACAATTTGTATTCAACATCTTGTGGTCAGGGTTCTGAAGGTACAATTACTGCGTTTATCTCTGATGGAATACCTCCGTTTACGTATGAGTGGTCAAGTAACGTCGCATCTAATCCACAAGAGATTAAAGTGACAGGATTGACTGCGGGAACATATTCGTTAACAGTTATCGATTCAAGTGGATGTAGTCAAACAAGAACAACAACAATCGATTGTGATAAAACATACGTTTCATATCAAAGTTATGTGATGGGTGCGGAGATATTCTCTGTAGTTGCCGGAACAAAGAGAGGTATGTTACAATTGATGAATGAAGGATTCGATGATTTAACACAAGGAAAAACAAACTGTGTCTTAATTTCTGCTGATTTTACGGCAAAAGTTGAAATACAACCACAAGGTACAGTATTAGAACAATATTTTTATACAAGCACAAGTTTAGTTCAAGCGCCACCTGATAGTTTATACTATTCTACTGTCGAAACATTACTTGAAAGTATTTGGGGAATTGGTGATGTAACAATCGATCAGTTAACTAATGAAATTACAATACAGACAGATAGAAGTGAAACATCATTAAATAATCAAGAAGTGAAAGTTGAACTAATTATAGTATACGACATTAAGTGCTTGACATGACAAGAGTAGAAATTTTAGCGGTAACGGGTACAACCCCAATAAATGTGTATGTCTCAGATTATTATGGTAATTATGAGACATTAATTTATACAATCACCTCAGGTAGTACGATTCCTCCTGCCACAGGTGCAACTCTATCATCGGTATTTGCAACGGCACCTGCCATTTTGTTAAAAATGGTGGATGCAAATGGGTGTGAGAAGATAGAATTACTTGAATGTAGATTCGGTTGTTCATTCTTAATTACAATTCAAGCGGCATCTTGTGTTACAGATATTACGATAAGTACATCATCTTGTGACGTGGGTGGATTAGCTGTTGTAGAAGCAAGTTGTGTAACAACATTAAGTGTTGAAGACCCTAATTGTGGGTTAGTTTTGACTTGATTTAAATTTTTAAACAAATATGGAAGATAAATTACTAAAAAAAAGTATTTATTAAAAAAATCTTGAATGAGCTTATATTCTATATTTGTTGTTAATACTGCTCCTGGTTGTGATAACTCAATTGAACAACAATTAAATGTTTCTGGTTGTACCAATTATATTGTTAGATTAGCGTCTAACTCTAACGCCTTAGGTCCGTTTGACATTTACCTGGATGCTATTGCACCTGCCAATATTTTATATTCAGCTGTTACAAGATACGACATGTTTAATGGTGTTGTTGTTGAGTTAGAATGTACTTTAACACCGACTCCAAGTAACACACCAACTCCGACACCTACAGTTACAACAGGATTAACTCCAACACCTACTGAAACAAATACACCAACTCCAACTAACACACCATCTGTTTCTGCAACCGAAACAAGTACTCCGACTCCTACAAGTTCACCAACTCAAACACCTTCTAACACACCAACAAGTACTGCGGGTGCAACATCAACGCCAACACCTACTGAAACTCCAACAACAACACCTACAACAACTTCAACACCAACACCTACAACAACTACAACATTAACGGCATCACCAACACCAACTGAGAGTTCAACGCCAACACCAACACAAACACAAACTGCAACACAGACCTCAACGCCAACACCAACAACAACTACAACATTAACAGCATCACCAACACCAACAACAACACCAGCGGCAACTGCAACTGAAACTCCAACAACAACTCCAACAACAACTCCAACAACAACACAAACTCCAACGCAAACAGAAACTCCAACAACAACACCTACTGAAACGCCAACAAATACACCAACACCTTCAATAACAGCGTCACCTACTGAAACGCCAACACCAACACCTTCGATAACTGCGTCTCCAACTGAGACAATGACACCGACACCGACAGCTACGTTAACACCTACTGAAACGGTTACACAAACTCCATCACCAACAGAAACGGCAACACCAACAATGACTCCGACTGAGTCAATGACTCCAACACCTTCAGTAACAGTAACAGCTACACCAAGTATGACTCCTACTGAGTCACCAACACCGACAGCAACATTAACACCAACAGGGTCACCGACTCCAACACCGACACCGGCTCCATTATTAGCTTATTTATTTATGGAACCGACATCTGCGAACACAACATTTAGTGGTTGGATGGCGGCAGGAGGAGTAGGATTGTTCCGTGGATTCAGTAATGGTATCTTACCATCAACTGTACAAGCAACTTTCGATGCTCAATTCAACAGATACATGGATTACTCAGGTTGGACTATAAATGCTCCGGCAATAGAATCTGCGGCAATATCTACTACTACGGGAGGATTAGATCCGTTTGGCAATACGATAGAAGCGTATAAATTCCAAACTCACGAAGTGGCTGCAGGAACAAGTGCAGGAAACACTTGGTTTACATGGATTATTTCGACAGGAGCTACTAACGGTCAAAAATTATCTGCGATCGGAATTAACAGTTTAGGAAATCCAAATGCGTTAACATCCACAAACATGAACTCTACTTGGTATAATTTGACTGTAAATTATAC
>JACCDX011169354.1_pt1 | contig 27331 bp, 15 predicted proteins | sample 7449681 | NCBI WGS metagenome assembly JACCDX01 (sample SAMN15323450, study PRJNA562643) | freshwater metagenome | isolation source: river surface water | place: USA:Blue River Watershed | collected 2017-08-18
AAATTCCATTTATAAGAAGTAATGGCTGTTTTGCTTCTCGTTAAGTCCGTAAATTTCAAAGTATCGCCTGAACATCTTCCTGTAAACCTAAACGAGGCATGAGGCTCAACATCGCCCAACAAGTTAAGACCCGTTTTACGCTCAGTGGCAGTAATGGCCATTGTACAACCCAATGAAAATGTACCGCCCAAGGTAGACATGCTCGTGGTTTGAATTTGACCCTTGCGCACCACACTACCCGTCCCACCATGGTTCACCCATGTTGTTGAAGAGGTGTATCCCAAAATCCTCAATGTTGAGTTTTCATAAACCCCGTCATCAGTACCTACCGTATCGTATCTCAATGTCAAAGTGAAATTTGAGGCATTGGTTGCTAGGGCAGGAACTGTACCACCCACAAAATGATTGCGATTCGAAAAATTGCGAATACCGGTTGGTAAGGAACCATTTCCCGCCGCCGCACCGGGCTTCATTTGGAACCAAAAATAAGTTAAGTTTCCATTGGATTTGCTGAACGACAAACTCACTGCGCGATAGTCTGTACCTGATCCCAGAGGAAATGTCATACTTGTGGACCCACTGGTTAAACCGATAAATAATGCACCATCTATGTAACTGGTCTTCGTGCCGGCGCCCACAGTACAACCGTCTAGCGCCCTTAAAGCAGCCAACGACGAACCCACTTTCACCAAACCATCTGTTAACGTTAACTTTGATTTGATATTGAAAGTCTTTTCGTTCGCATTACCGTCGATTGTTAAAGTAATTCCCGCTTTGTTCATAGTAAGTTCATTTACTTGAACACTATCAACCATGAGCGTCATCGAATTTGACACCGCAACTATTTCTGCATAATAACCAGTAGAAATGTAAACTACATCTCCCGTGGTAGCCAAATCCGTAGCCGCTTTAATGGTCAATTTTGCCAAAGAAACAGACAAGCCACTATTGGCATCGTTCCCTGACTTTGATACATAATAATTGGCGGCAGATAAAAATGGAATCGAAGCAAAAAATGCGATTGTTGATAATAACAGCGATTTCAGACTCGTTCTTACAGTAAATTTCTTCATGAATCGTTAAGAATAATACAAATTTAGTGTATTAGACGCGATTCTGTGCATTTCCGTTTCCTTAGAACTGCACATGAAAAAAATATGACAATTAAAATCGACTAGAATGGCAAGTCATCATCCTCGAAAGGATTGGCTGCATTCGTAGTAGACGATGAATCACCCATGGGCGCAGCGTCAAAGTTGGGGGCCGAATTGGTTCCACCAATGGCAGACCCTGCACCTTGCTTTGTTACATTCCAAGCTCGAATATCAGTATACCAACGGCCATTGTATTCGCGGCTTTCAACATCCACAGCGATGGTTACATCTTCGCCATCCTTGATATTGAATTTTCCAATTTTATCACCCCAAAGGTTGAAGCACACTTTTTTAGGATATTGACCTGGCACCTCAATGATGTACTCCTGCTTTTCCCATGTGCTACCATTTTTCGCGTTGCCAGTTTGCTTTGGCAAGGTCTGAACTATTTTACCAGTAATTTCCATATCACAAATCTATTTTTAAGTTTTACATTATCTCACTCCCAAACTTCGAACTAATCCACAAGTTACATACCTTCTTGCCCACCCGCTGGTTTCAAATCGTCGTTTTGCAACTTTCGCAAAACTGGCTTGGGCTTTTCAATGGTCATTGAACCAAACTTATAATCGAAATTCACACGAACTCCGAACATATTGATTCTTTGTAAATTATAATAACTAAAATCTGGCCCGCTCGCCTTGGTTATAAAGTCGGTTCTTGGAATGAATGGGTTGTCGAGACCAAATCCAAATCCCCCTTTGTCGTTATGAAACCTACGCTTCACACCAATCATGTGGAAGAACCAATTGGTTGCTGTACCCTGCAAAGTAAATGTTGGGGCATTGAAGCGACCCCACAATTCCACTTGCCAATTCTTATTCATTTTCAAACTTGATCGAACACCCGCATTGTATGTAATTCCCTGATTTCTAGCACCACTCAATATACCCGTATCCATACCGCTGCGGATATCTACCCAGCCCAATCCGCCATTGAAATTGATCGTCCAATCATTGCCTTTCCACTTCCCTTTCAAATTGGTATTCAAATCAAAACCCGTTGTATAATTGAGTCCTATGTTTCCGTAAGTTGTGCGATATACCTTATCCTCCCCAACGGTCCGAATGGTCTCGATGGCATTGTTGATTCTTCTGTGAAACACATTCATACCCCAACCACCTTTTGAACCATAGTTCCCAGTTGACAACTCGTAATTATTAGATACCTCGGCACTCAATCTTGGGTTCCCCGTTGTAATGTTCAACGGATCCGAAAAATTGGTATACGGATTCAAATAAAACAAACTCGGACGTTGGATTCGTTGGGTGTATGTACCCCTTAAATACCCGCCTTTGCCCAACTTGCGATTCACGTTCAAATACGGAATGAAGTTTTGGTATGGCTTACCCGTATATTTCTCAACGGTTGGCTGATACAATACCCCACCAAATTCAGTGGCTTCATACCGACCACCAACTTTGAATGAATAGCGTGAATTGGCATTGTACGTAAACTGAGAATATCCGCCAAACACATTTTGATAGTAATCAAATTGATTGTTTCTGTATTCTATGCTGGAAAACACCTGGCTCACGTAATTGAAACTATCGAAGTGGTAATCACTCTTCACAGCCCTCAAGGTTGTTTTTGTTCCAACCTCCCAAGTGAGCTTCGTGTGCAACGGCTCTGTATAATCCACTTGAATGGTGGTTTCATTGTTTTTCCCAATATTCAAACTCGTTTCATTGCGCGTCTCCGTGCCTGAGACCCCATATCGTAAAAAGGAGTAATCCGTATTGTCTTGACTACCGCTGTATTGCATTGATATACCCAATTCCCTACCGGCTTTTTTAAAATTCTTCCGATAATCCACATTGGCATCCATGCCCAATGTATAGGTAAAATTGTCTGTGGCCTGCTTCCATAAATAATCGAGATTCTGTCCTTCCAATCCCGTAAATGTCTCAATCACATTATCAGAATTCCGCATTCTTGTACTAAATGTGGTACTCACCGATAGCGCGCTTGATTTATCCAACTGAAAATCTGTGCTAAAAGTAAGTCTAGGACCACCGCCCCAGTTTTTCACCTCATTCTCCTGTTTCAATTGATAGCCAATGCCTTTGATACTGTTTATTCGATCTGTATTGCCACCACCCCAAGAGCGCCAAAAATGACCTCCCAAACGCACAGTAAAATTGGTAGACCCATTTTGAATAGAAACATCGCCGCTCAAATTGGCACTTCTGGTACCCAAACCACTGCTAATATTCCCCGTTTTGCCCTTCAGCTTCACTTGTTTCAAAATGATGTTAATGATCCCCGCAGTGCCTTCGGCATCATACTTCGCACTTGGATTGGTAATCACTTCGATTTTATCAATACCATCGGCAGGCAAAGACCGCAAAGCATCTGCAATGCTACCCGCCATCATTCCAGAAGGCCTTCCATTGATCAATACCCGTAAATTCCGACTACCGCGAATTGAGACATTGCCATCCATATCCACCTCAACCATCGGCACTTTGGCCAATAAATCGGATGCTGAACCACCCTTGGCCGTAATATCCTGTCCGGCATTGTACACCAAACGGTCTATTTTATTTTCAATCACTGGACCCGATACACGAATTTCGGCGCCCTCCATTTTTTCGGCAACGCCTTCCAAGCGATTCATCAATATCTTACCACAATTAAATGTTGGCTGTTGCTCACTCAATTCAATCGTATCCGCGATTTCCAAAACCGGATACCCTACCGCTGTTAGCTTTAAAACATATTTGCCGAAGCCCGAACGAATAGAAACTCGAAAAACTCCTGTCGTGTCAGTCAATCCACCCTCTAACAATGGCTTCTCACCCAACTTCACCAATTCAACTACCACCAAATTCAAGGGCTTCAAAGTTGTTGAATCCAACACGTTGCCGTAAATGACATAACTTGAGGGTTTTGATTGACCTTGAACGCCATTCATCGCACCAGATCGATCATATTGTGCTTGAAGCACAGAAAATTGCCCGAAAACAACAATTAACCACAAAACAATTGACCTCAAATTCATATACTGTCGCAAAGAAACAACGCAAACGTCAAAAGATTTGTTTAAACAGAGAAAATCAAAAAGATTAACCGTTTATTTACAAAAGAATGAAGCAATAAAGTATCATTCAGGCCGATCCTGCAATGCCTCACTTTGCACGCATCGCTTCCACCGGATTCAATCTCGCAGCTTGTGTTGCTGGAATAAAACCAGCCACAATCCCCACCAAGGCCGAAACCCAAATCCCCAATTGGGCGTCGCCAGCACTCAAAACCAGCGCAAACCCCTCACCCATCGTTTTTTGAAGGAATGCATTCAACCCCAAAAAAGTGAGCCATACAAAAATCATCCCGATTACACCGCCTATCACGCACAGCCAAATGGCTTCCAACAAAAATTGAAATTGGATAAAAATGTGGGGTGCGCCCAATGCCTTCTGAATGCCAATTTCCTTGGTACGCTCTTTTACACTCACAAACATAATGTTGGCAACACCAAAACATCCAACAATCATCGCAAATCCCCCAATCACAATACCAATGTTCTTGATTTGAGAAAACAATTGCGACACGGCCTCCGTGATCATTGTCATTCGATTCACCGCAAAATTGGCTTCCTTTCCCGGCTTGATTTTCCGAAACTGACGCATCAACTGCGATACCTCAACAGTGAGATCATCCAGCGAAACGCCCTCTTTGGCCTGAATCATCACCTGAGCATCATCGTTCTCTCGATACGAATACATGCCCAAACCCATCTTCAATGGTACAAACACCTGCTCATCCTTTGAATTGTTGATGATACTCTGCCCTTCCAACGCACACACCCCAACCACCCTGCAAACGCGGTTGCCGATGCGAAGCATTTCTCCCACTGCATTGCCACCGCCATACAATTGCTGGGCGATCGTATTCCCCAATATCACCACGGGCTGTCCACTACCACTCTCTTCCACCGTAAACAATCGTCCAAACTCCACAGCCAAATTTTGAATTTCCATGTACCCGTGTGAAATACATGCTACTTTGGTACCATCCAACGTTACGCCATTGGATGCCACCTTCTCCTGCCTGCTAAACGAATACGCCACATTGGCTGTTCGATCTTTTGGCAACTTCGACTCCAAAAAATACGCCTCCGCGGGGGAAGAAACCGGCCTACTCAAATACTTCCACCAAGGATAATTGCCCCCAAATTCATCCCATGGCCATTTCTGTACGAACAACACATTGGTTCCGTATTTGGTAAACTGTTGATTGATGTTCATCTCCAATGAATGAACCAAAGCGTAAACCGCAACGATGCAATATATACCAATGGTAATCCCTAGCACAGACAACACGCTACGCAATTTGTTTTGCTGTATGGCAGATACCGATACCCGCACTGTTTCCGTGATAAAAATTCCAGGTTTCAAATGATTTTAGATTTATGGCAATGGGAATTTCCTGTTTTAAATGCGATGATTCATCATTCAAACTGATTTCAAATTTAATCTATTCCAATGGCTTCTCTTCCCCAACCGGCGCTGATACTTCTTTCTTTCGGCGGAAGGTTTCAAATTCCCGACGATAGACCACACCGCCGCCCAAGGTATTTCCCGATACGCCATTGGTTGTTGTTCCGCCTTGTTGCAAAAGCACATTGTTACTGCGAGAAAACATTTTCAACCGCCAATTTTCATTGCGCGTCATATACTCCAAGTTGAAATTGAAAGGCACAGCCACCGAGTTCACCAACATCGCCACCGTAGGATCATAATTGAGATCCAACCTCAATCGCTCAGACAAAAACCACTCACTGTTCACAAACACCTGGGCGTTGCTCGCAGTTCCCGCCCTGCTCCTCACATCATCGATATTCACCTGAATGCGCGTGGGTATGCCATACTTCGAAAACAAATCATTCACTACACTTGAGGCGATATTCGATACGCTGTTCCCCGCCACCCCTGCGCCACTGATTACGCTTCCAGATGTTGGATTTCCGCTCGAAAACGAGGGCGGCAAAAAGTTCCCAAAAATCAACAGTGCCACCGACTGACGCATCACTTCGTCTTTGTCTTGGCGAATTCTTTGAATCACGGCATTCACTTCGCTGTTGCTCCCCGTGCTGTTGGCCAATTCTGGCGCTTGCAAGTCAAAGCCAATTTGCGGCCTCAGCAAACTTCCCGAAATGTTGAGCACACTCACAATCAATGTGGGCGGATAAGTTGAGCCAGAAGACGCGCCAGAAGTCATCATCAACTGCGCGGGCGATATGCGCTTTTCGAGCCTTCCAGACAAAGCCAAATTGGCATTATAGGGATCACCAACCCAGGTTATTCTACCTCCTTCGTCCAAAGTGATTTTTTTCGTTAACACATTGATACCAGGCAATGAAAATACATATTCCCCAGATTTGATGGTATATTGTCCATTCAAATAAAACCGCTCTTTTTCATCGTACAAGATCCGAATATCGCCAGTGCCTCTGCCACGAATCAAATCGCCCAGTCGCTTATCGATCAAAAATTCCGCCTCCAGTTCAGGATTGGCCCTTACGATGATTTCAATGTTCCCAAGCCCACTGTTCCCCGTTGCTTTTGACTTGCCCACAACCACGCCTTTTTGATTTCGGAAAGTAATGTTCCCTGCCACTTGCGTTGCGCTCATGGTGGGATATAGGATGCTCAGCTTACTGTTCTTTCCGGGCGCCATATCTACTTTGATGCTAACCTTATTGATGGGGCCAACAATCCTACAAGTTCCAGTGCCCCAAGCCGTACCAAAGAACAAATCATTGTCTTTCTCAGTGGTTTGAATCACCCGAATGTTCTTGGCATCGTACACTTGAAGATCCAAGGCCAAATCCTTGAATTGATTGTGCGTTAACGCCAGTGTGGCTTTGGCTGTACCCTTTTTGGCTGTACCGTAAATAACAATCGGCTCAGTGGTAAAAATCCCATTGGATCGAACCTGAAAACTCGCATCAAAGTGATATTTGGTTTTCAAATAATCAACACCCAGCCGTACATCCCTCGCATTGAGATTGCCTTGCATAATCAAATTGCCCAAGGCCCCTTGCATCCTAACTCGTCCATCCACACTCCCCGTTTCAGTGGTTACGATGTCTTTCAAAAAAGGTTGTAAAATACTCACCGGCGTCTTCAGTGGCAAGTCCATCACCGCATCCAAAAGAGGCTCTGTCCCATTGATATCAAGTGTTCCCAGAAAGGCAAACTCCTTCATCACACCCTTTCGCCCCGAAAATTGCACATTCAACAATCCGGCCGACTGACTTTCTTTGAAATTCAGGTTAAAGCTTCCATAGCGATAGCCCATGTAGCTCAAATCATTCAAATAATTTTCACCCACCAACTTAAAATCTCCCAATGCCGCGGCCACTTTCACCTTACCACCCATATGAAAATCCAAGCTATCAAAACTGCCCTCCGGAAAGAATGGCGCAAGCAACTCTGGGGTCACGTTCCCCAATTCTAGCGTAAAAGTATCTTGTGCTCTATCGCTGAGAACGCCATACATCTCCACAAAATGGCGTTGACTATTCACCATCAAATTGCTCACATCGAGGCGATTTCCGCGTTTCAGCGTGATATGAGACGATTGATCCAACTGCCAAGGCTCATTGTTAATTTGAAAATTGGCCGCGGTGATATCCGTTGGTAAAGAATCCTTACTCACCTCACTGTTGGCATTGAAGTTGAAATTATACCGATTTTTTTTGTCGTGCAAATCAAAACCAACCCTCATAGACCCATGATCAACAGACCCTTTGATTTGAAAACGATCATACTGTGTTTGTCCGATTTGAATTTCCTTGGCTGAAACCAACAGTTCCGTTTGACCCTGTAAATTGGTATTGGCCGAAAGCTTGAGGCGTTGAATTTCTGCCCCTTTGTATTCCACATCCATGGGGCCCAGAACCAACTGAACTTCTTTCTGTTTTGCGCCAAAACCACCCACAAGATTGATCGGTCCTGAATGAAGCGATGGTTCCACAAATGTGGATAGCCAACTCGTTTGTATCAATTGCAAGTCGAAATCAAAATCCTGTGGCACAAATCCTTTCGGCGCATCAAACCTTTCGGGAACTGCATTGTGTAACAGCAATTGGGCCACTTGCTGCGTTTCTGAAACATCAAATCCCTTACCAATCGATCCATTGAACCAATCCCCGGAAAACTGCCAACCCCCATTCTCTGCCTTCACCACTTGCTGGCTATTACAAAAATATCGAATGCTGCCATGGTCGGCCACCAATTGATTCACCTCCAAGGTTGCGTTGGCGCTGTTCAAATCGTCTCCACCATAAATCAATGAAGCGCTTCCACTAAATGTCAATGGCAACGATTCCAAACCCAGACCATCGAAACGCATTTCACTGGCATACAAATTCACATCCAAGTTGGGCTTTTCTGCCCACCCCAAAACCGCAGCATCCAACTCGAAGGCAAACGACGGGTCTAGTGATTTCAAATCAACCAAAAATTCTTTCGGTTCGATGCTTCCTTTCAGTTTCACATCGTTCAAATCCCTGCCCATGACCGAATAATTCTTCAACCACAATTCCATTTCGGCTTCAACGGTTTGTGAAGAAATCCCACCCCCGGTGACCAATACGTGGGCATCTTCAATTCCCGCGTCAACGCCCCCACCCATCAACGAGCCCACATCCCATCCCGACAATTCACCTTCCACATCATAAGCCATTTGTTCTATGCTCTCAGTGAAATCGAACAGAAAATGACCAGCAAAATGACCGGGATTTGCATCCAAATCGCCATCGAAACTCACATCATTGAGAGACCCATTCAACACGCCAAGTACATCCACTGCCTCAATGCTGTTCAATTGAGGCACCGAATCCAATTCGTAAACCACATCCTTCACATCGGCCAATGACAAACGGCCATCATCAAAATTGAGTTGGTATTGAAAATCATCCAAATCGTGCAAATTCTGCACTGCGCCGCTGCCTTTCAATCGGGTTTGATCGGTTAGAGATTCTATCAAAAATGAGGGCACTTCCAATCGCGCCATCGTACCCACCGCATGGGCATTCACAAACGTTGGCAACGACCTACCTTCAAACCAAGGATGGAACGCCAACAACTCTTCCACCGCCAATGATGATTTACTGATCCTAAAATCAAAAATGACCTTGTGAAAAACATCCGCAAAGTCTTTCATGGAACGATATCTCAACTCAACCTGATCTCCCAACACACTTTTGGGCGTTTTGATGAGCATATTGGAAAACAGCATGTGACGGCCATCCACCAAGGCGTTCAACGACCCATTTACCACTTCCAAACCACTCCTTTCCTTGAACGAAACATTCCTCAACCTAGCCCCAAACCAAGGTTCACCAATGATCACTGAATCCAATTCCGCATTGATTTTCGCAAAACTCATGTAGTCAGGATCAAAAAATCGATCCGTGGCTCGTTGGGTTTTGTTGAAATACACAAAGTCGGTTTCGAGCAATTTTGCGTCTGTCATCCGAATATCCCATACTTTCCCTGGCGTGATTGTCGTTGATTTTGGTGTAAAGTAATCCACCAAGAAATCAATATTCAGATCGCTTTTCGCGGTGTGATACCCCAATTTCAGCAACCCCTTGTACAATTCTACATCGCTCAGAATCACTTCCTTTTTGTTGATATCCACACGAGCCAATTTGGCTTCAAACTTCCGCACTTCAATGAGCGTATCCTTTTCTAAGTCATAGATCCTCAATCTTTCCAAGTGGATATTTCGCAAAAAGTCAATCTCCACATACCCAATTTCCACTTTGGTTTTAAGTTCAGACGATAGGTGATTCACCAAACGCTGTACTAAATAATTCTGAACCCAGTGATTGCGCGACAATACAACTGCGGTTCCTGTAAACAACAGAAACGACAGCAACATCAGAAGCAAAAACTTCCGTAGTTTTGTGCGCTTATTTTTCAATCTCTCAAATTTAAATTTTGACGGCCCCACTGAATCCACCAAATACTAAGCCCTCCATTATTTTGGGCATTGAAAGCAGTTGTGATGATACAGCGGCGGCTATACTGTGCGATGGCAAAATCCTTGCCAACATCACTGCCAGCCAAACCGTGCATGAGCAATACGGCGGCGTAGTCCCAGAATTGGCTTCCAGGGCCCACCAAAGCAACATCATTCCGGTGATTGAAATGGCCCTCAAAAAAGCCGAAATCACCTCATCTGACCTCGCAGCCATTGCCGTAACACAAGGCCCTGGACTGATGGGATCTCTGCTCGTTGGCACCAATGTGGCCAAAGGTTTGTGCATCGCCCACCAATTGCCCATGGTGGGGGTGAATCACTTGGAAGCGCACGTGGCGGCGTTGTTTATCGACAATCCTGTTGAACTGCCCATGCTGTGCTTATTGGTGAGTGGCGGGCATACCCAAATTATTCTCGTTCGATCCATGCTAGACATGGAAATCGTTGGCACCACACAAGACGATGCAGCAGGCGAGGCATTCGACAAAGCTGCAAAACTCATGGGACTCGGATATCCGGGCGGACCCATGGTGGATCGTTTGGCCAAAGAAGGCAATCCCGAATCATACGCTTTCCCCGATAGTCAAACAGAAGGCTTGAATTTCAGTTTTTCAGGCATCAAAACCTCTTTATTGTATTTCCTTCGCGACCAGCAGAAATTGAACCCCCAATTCATTGAAAACAACATCAACCATGTATGTGCATCGTATCAGCGACAAATCATTGTGAGTTTGATGAAGCGAATGAACAAGGCCATTTTACAATACAAACCCGCATCCATCGGCCTCAGCGGCGGAGTTTCTGCCAACAGCGAATTGCGCAATACTTGGCTAGAATTGGGCAAAAAACACAATGTTCCCGCTTGGATCCCCGCATTTGAATATTGCACAGACAATGCGGCGATGGTGGCGATGGCTGGATATCAAAAATATTTACAAGGCAATTTCACCCCGTTGTCTGCCTTGCCTTTCGCCAGAAACAAGCATTAAAATCAATTGTATTCAACGCACCCTCAAGTTCATCGGGTTGAATCAGTGGCTCCCACTCCATTTTTATTTAATATCTTCGCAGTATGTCGTTCATCCCCACCCCAGAACTCATCGCATCCGGTCATGAAAGGGCCATTGCAAGAGCCATCAGCTGGGTGGAAAATCAACATCCAAATTCATTAGAACTGCTGGAAAATCTCAGCGGAAACACACCCGTTATCGGCGTTACCGGCCCACCGGGCGCTGGAAAAAGCAGCTTGGTAAATGCCCTTGTTCTGCACTGGAGTAGATTAAACCTGCGTACAGCGATTGTGGCGGTAGACCCCAGCAGTCCGTTCAACCTAGGATCTCTTTTGGGCGACCGTTTGAGGATGCCGGGATTGTTTTTGGATCCAAAAGTATACATTCGCAGCCTTTCAGCCAGGGGATCGCTGGGTGGATTGAGTGCAAGTATCATTGAAGTGTGTGATGTACTCAAACATGCCCAATTTGATCGAATCGTGATCGAAACGGTGGGTGTTGGTCAAAGCGAAATCGAAATTGCAGGCATTGCAGATACCACATTGGTTGTTTCCGTGCCCGAAAGTGGCGATGAGGTACAAACCCTCAAAAGTGGCATCATGGAAATTGCCGACATTTTTGTGGTTAACAAGTGTGACCGTGAAGGGGCCGATGCCTTTGCCAATCACCTCAAAAAACTGGCCCACTATAGAATGGGAGAAGACCAATGGGAGATTCCGGTAATCCAAACCATGGCTACTGATTCTCTCGGCATTCAAGCACTGAGCGATGCCATAGATCTACACCAAAAATTGGGAATATCAACCCACAGAAAAGAACAACTCTTGTCCGAAAAAGCCTACCGCTTGATTCAACGCAATCGCATGAAAAATGTGGGCATAGAAATACTCAAACAAGAAATTACCATTGAAATCCAAGCAGGAACATTCAACCTGTATCGCTTCGCCAAAAAGCACTATTGAGTTTTTGTGAAATTCAGAGGTTCTATCAATGAACCTGCAGAACAGCCGCTGCGCGGCCCGACTTCACCACATACATTCCGGTAGGTAGGCCTTTCACTTCGATAATCACATCGCCATTTCCCACAACACCTGCACGAACTACAACACCGGTAGCATTGTACATCTGCCAAACATCGCCCACTCGCAGTACGCCAGCCGCAACCGTTGCTTCCGAACGAGCCGGATTGGGATAAATACTCATGTTTGATTGCAACACCCTCACGCCAGCAAATTTGTCTAACAAACTCACCGCACAATTCTTTGAATAGGCCTGCCATTTGCTATCATAATCCACCATCGCACGGTTGTTCACAACCGAATTCAATGGCAACGTTTGATACAACTGAACCCGATATTTGGCAAAACCGACGCTACCCGCGGGATTCATCTCAAAGGCGCTCAAATTGGCCTCCGGATAGTCAATCACAAGCACACGGCCTTTTTCAATGCTGTAGGATGCTTTGGTTGGGTAAAACGACATCAACTCCAAACGCATCAAGGGCAATTTGGCGTCTAGAGTATCAACCAAAACAGCCCGTTTCACCAACGATGTGCTCACATTTCGGAAATCTACCCGATACTCCCAAGCCTTGGAACGAAAATCTACAGTATCACCTTCGATACTTGTTTTTTGTACTTCAACCAATCCGCCTCTGCGCGACAAACTCAATGTCGCTGAGGATTCATTGTCATTCTGATCCACATCCTTCTGCAAAATACCTGTTCCAGTTTTCACTGAAAATTCAAATGCCTCTGTCTCCTTCGCACCCAAAGGCACCTTGGTATCGATTACCACATATTGCTCACCAAAAGCGGGCAGATTAGAGATCGCATAAGTCGCTTCACCCGCCGTGTAATTGTCTGGTTCTGGAGTACTAACAAAATGTGTGATTGCCAAGGGGTGCTTCACATGTACGGTGCCGTTTGTAACCGCAGTGCCACCATGATTTACAATTTTCAACAACACTTTGGCATCGTCACCCGCTTGGGTGGATGCCGGAATCACCATATCCAAACTTACCTGCAAATCATTCAATGCGGGAAGTTGGTACTGCCCCAATTTCACATAACTATATACCCCTTTGCGAATTCTCGCGGTAGTATTCCCCAAACACACCGAGTAAAGATGCTTTCCAGCGATGGTGCTCAACGTGTAATCCCCAGCAGGCAAGGACGTAGTAAAATGTCCATTCACGTCGGTTACCGCAAACAACACCTCACCAGAAACCTTGTTTTCCAATCGAATCATTTTCGACTTCAAACCCACCTCTGCATCGTCTTTATTACAGTTCGAATTGATGTCGTAAAACAAATCACCCACCAAATTCCCGGCTTCCGGTTCGATGCGCGAAAAATACTGTATATCTGTATTTAGTTCCCGGAAATCGCCCCAAATAAATGCCCCATCTCCACGCTGTCCCAAAGTGAAATTCCCAGTAATCCTATTGCCGGTAAACTGAAGAGAATTGCCATCATATACCAACAAAGATGTACCGTTGCCATTTTTAATAAACGTTCCACCAATCAACAAATCGGCACCTGAACCCATCAATGTATTGGGCTCGCTGCTGCTGAATGAATCAAAGCCGATGGACGCGCCCCAAGTACCCTGAAACACCGAAATCTTCTTTTTTCCGAGGGCGTCTTTACCCAATGCCGCGACTTTGCCATCAAACACACCCAATTCCAAGATTTCTCCGGCGAAAGGACTTCCTACGCCACCCCATCCGCCATTGGCCGCTGTGTAATAAGCAATATTCCCAGTTGATGTGCCCGCGAATGTTTGAAAATCACCACCGATGTACAAACGGTTACCCACCACTGCTAGAGAGCGAATCACACCATCGGTTCCTTGCGTTGTGCCGCTGTTACCCAAATAAGACCAAGTACTACCATTGTACGCTGCGATATTCTGCACAGGACTTCCATCCACCGTGTTATCGAACAATCCAGCAACAATCAATTTATTGTCGAATACGGTCATGGCAATGATACCATTGTTACGCGTATCCACTACACCCACTTCGGGCACCCATTTCACACCATTCCATTTGTACAAATGACTCACGGGCACATCCGCATCGCGCTCTGCATTCACCATGTAGGCCGCTGCATACATGGTATCCCGGTACAAGGCAATTGAATGAAAATTATAATTGCCCTTCACCGTTTTCACTGGCGCAGGGGTTGTTAATCCTGTATAATAACTCCAACTCACCCCATTCCATCTGGCCATGGTAAAATCGTTGATTTCAGCCGTACTGGTTTCTTCAAACAAGGCCAAATACTCATCGCCTGCAGCAAACGATGCCACAACCCGAGCTGGTAAACCAGAACCCAAAGGCTGCAGCACCTGTGCTTGAGCAGAAATGCACAAGACAGAAATCATCGCCACTACACAACGAATGCTCATCTCGTGCAATTTATACCATATGAAACACTTTTTCTTCAATTATTGAATCCTCCATGAATAATGGGCCGACAAACCCGCAGACCATCCCCTTGATTCGAGGGCGGCGTTGGGGAGATACATGGGACTTAGCATAGACTGCGCGTTGAAACGCAATCCAATGGCTTGAGAATAATTCAATCGTTTCTCAACACCCAATGCGAAACGTGCGCCAACCACCCATGTCCTGAATTGATCTTGAACCTGAGCTTTTTGCAACAATGTTTGATAATCAAGTGTTTGAGCACCTGCCGAAACACCCAATCGATTGGCAGAAATCAATACCTCTGGCGTAACATACAAGCCTTTCCGCCATGCAAAATGACCCGTATACCCCATCGGAATTGAAAGCATGGTATAGGTCGATTGCGAATTGAATTTCACTTGTGGACCCAGTCCCAAGTAGCCAAATATCGGATAGTAACCCAATGCATCAGCGGATTGTCCTTGAATCACAGTGGCGGGCATGCTATCCCTAAAATCAAATTTCTGCTCGGTGCGATTTTCGGCATATGCCAATCCCAGTTTCACCGAATGGTTTTTACTCAACTGATACATCAACGCACCTTGAATCCTGGATGCACTTAAGGCAAATTCTCCAGCTTTCATGCGATCGAAATAATTCTTGTGCACGTATTGCTCGTAGGCCGAATTGGCACGATACATCAAACCCGTTTGATTGGCATCGGCGCCCACTTCCACAGACCATCTGCCCAAAACTTCTGGCATCTTGCGCGGTTCAAACCAATTCAAAGGCTTCAATTTTTCATTGTTTGATTTCAGCGAAGCTTCAATCTCCTCGATATTTTTCGATTCTATTTGGGTTGAGAGCAATCCCAAACCATTCAAATCCGAAAAATCAGTTTTCCGCACTTGAGCCTGAACCAAATCAAAGTGCATAAAATCAGTTACCAAGACATCTCCATCGGCCAACACCATTGACAATGTATTTGGCGATGCCAAAGCTGGGATTTGTGTTGATTTGGCGGAAACAGATTTGGACTTGCTATTTTGAGACTTTGAAACGGATTGCGGGAAATTGTTCTTGTAAGATGGCGCGTGCACAGTGGCATGCTGTTCCTGCACGTTTGAATTTAAATTGTTTTGAGCCAGTGTTGACTGACCTTTAGAAGTTTCAACCTGTTTAGCCAGAGGTTGAGAAGATTTTTTATGTTGTTTGCTGTTCCACTGTAACGACACACCCGCAACCACAATCAAGAGAACGCCGGCAGCCAACCAATACCATATGAATTTGCTCCGGCGTTCTTTGCGGTCAAGGGCAGAGTCTATCGACTGCCACATTGCAGGATCAGGATTCGGGGTAAAATCCTCAAACTGCTGGCTTAACCAATTGTCGATATGTTTGTTACTGTTTTCCAGTTTCCTTGTTCCTTTGTTGTTCAACCAATTCTTTTAACATCACGCGGGCCCTAAAAAGAAGACTTTTACTATTGGCGATACTGATGCCAATGGTCTCTGAAATTTCTTTGTGCGACAATTTATCGATGGCGTAAAGATTCAGTACCACTCGATATTTTTCTGGCAATGCCATCAAACAATTGAGTACTTCATTTACTTCCATGGGTTCATCATCAATCGAAACTTCTTCGGAGTCATCCAAAACATCCATCACTTCAACCATAACTGGTCCACGTGATGATTTTCGGAATTTCGACATGGCAAGATTGATGAATATTCTGCTCATCCATCCTTCCAATTGTGACGCCTCTTTAAGGGTTGCTATGCTGTCAAAGACCTTGATGAAACCATCTTGCAACAAATCTTGAGCATCCGCGCGGCTGTTTGAGTATCTCAAGCAAAACCCGAACATTTTTGCAGCGTATTTCTCATAGAGAGATTTCTGCGCATTTCGGTCTTTCTTGACACATCCGGCTATGATATCATTGTTGTTTAGCAAGTAGCTTCGAGATTATGACGCACAATTGAGAAATGGTTACAAAGAAAAATGTAAAAATGTGAGAATTATGCGCATAACTCATCCACCGACCGCATTTAAGGCCACTTTTGGTTCGTAAATTTGAAATTCACGCACATCCAATAGCCCTACCTGTGAAATTCCATCGCAAAGATCTTTCAGACACCGAACTCATACAGTTGTATCGCGGCATACTCAAGCCCCGCATGATTGAAGATAAAATGCTGGTTTTATTGCGCCAAGGCAAGGTAGGCAAATGGTTTAGCGGGATTGGGCAGGAAGCGATTTCCGTGGGCATCACAATGGCTTTGGACGCTGATGAATACATCATGCCATTGCACAGGAATTTGGGGGTATTCACCTCGCGTGGCATCCCTTTTGGTAAATTGTTTGCACAATGGCAAGGCAAAAAATCAGGTTTTAGCAAAGGCCGAGAGCGCAGCTTCCATTTTGGCACCAACGAATACGCCATAGTGGGAATGATTTCCCATTTGGGGGCGATGTTGGGTGTGGCCAATGGCATTTCTTTGAGCCACAAATTGAACCATCGAAACAAGATATCCGTGGCTTTTTCCGGCGATGGCGGAACATCTGAAGGCGATTTTCACGAAGCGCTCAACGTGGCTGCCGTTTGGCAATTACCCGTGATATTTTTGATCGAAAACAATGGATATGGCCTCAGCACGCCCTCCAACGAACAATTTCGATGCAAGCAATTCATCGACAAGGGCATTGGGTATGGCATCGAAGCGGTTCAGGTAGACGGGAACAATCTGCTCGAAGTATTTCATGCCGCCAAATACTGGGCCGAAGAATTGAGAGCCAACCCCAGACCATTGATTCTCGAGGCCATTACATTCAGGATGCGCGGCCATGAAGAAGCCTCCGGGGTAAAATACGTGCCCCAGCACTTGTTCGATGAGTGGAGCAAAAAAGACCCATTAACCAATTACCAGGAATACTTGTTGAAAGAAGGGGTAATCACGCAAGAAATCATCGAACAATATAAATCAGAATTTTTACAAGAAATTGAATTGGGACTGGAAACCACATTCGCCGAAGAGGAAGTTGTACCTAATTTGGAAGAAGAACTTTCCGATATGTTTGCTCCGTTCGATGCGCCTCAGGACTTAGATTGTGGCAACATCGCACCGGATAGCGATCGCGAACTTCGTTTGGTTGATGCCATCAAAGAAGGTTTAGAACAGTCTATGGAAAGACATTCAAACTTGGTAATCATGGGTCAGGACGTTGCAGAATACGGCGGTGTTTTCAAAATTACCGAGGGCTTTGTAGAAAAATTTGGCAAAGAGCGCGTAAGAAATACACCCATTACGGAGAGTTCAATTTTGGGTGCCGGCTATGGCTTGAGCATCGCCAAACAGAAAGCAGTGGTGGAAATGCAATTCTCGGATTTTGTCACTTGCGGTTTCAATCAAATCGTCAACAACTTGGCAAAAAGTCATTACCGTTGGGGGCAGTCGGCCGATGTGGTGGTGCGAATGCCAACTGGAGCCGGGGTGCAAGCAGGCCCATTTCACAGCCAAAGCACGGAAGCATGGTTTTATCACGTTCCGGGATTGAAAATATATTATCCTAGCACCCCTGCCGATGCCAAAGGTTTGTTGATGCGCGCCATTGAAGACCCCAATCCTGTTTTGTTTTTTGAGCACAAATTGCTCTATCGATCTGTGAGCGGCGGCGTAGCCGCCGCACCCTTCCTATTAAACGAAGGCCAAGCCTTCGTGCATGACCATGGAAACAACTTCTGCATTGTAACCTACGGCTGGGGTGTACACAAAGCCCTGGAATGCATCCAACAGTACAACCTACAAGGTAGAGTCATCGACCTCAGAACTCTACTGCCCTGGGACCAACAAACCGTCGCCCAACAAGTTAAAGAAACTGGAAAAGTACTCGTCCTTACTGAAGATACACTCACCGGAAGTATCGCCTCCGACATCGCCGCGTGGATCTCAGAACATTGCTTCCAACACCTGGATGCCCCCGTGCAACGCCTTGGTAGCCTCGACACCCCCGTACCATTGGCAAAAACCCTGGAAGACCACTTCCTACCCTGGCACAAACTTCATCAAACCCTAGAACAACTCATCGCATATTGATGACCAAAACACCCATCGTCCATAGCAATTCCGAGTCGGACTTGGCCTACGCCTTCGTAAACGACACAAATCAACACATTTTTCTCACCGGAAAAGCGGGCACAGGAAAAACCACTTTCCTGAAAAATTTATTGGCCAATACCACCAAAAAAACGGTGGTGGTTGCCCCCACGGGTGTTGCCGCAATCAATGCCGGCGGTAGCACCATCCACAGCATGTTCGGCCTTCCCACACGGGCCTTCGTCCCCACCAATGAAAGCGTAGACCCCAATATGGCCAACAACGCCGTAATGATTCGGGAACACTTTCACTACAACAAAGTAAAACGTGACATTTTTCAATCCCTTGAGCTACTTGTAATCGATGAGATCTCCATGGTTCGGGCCGATTTGTTTGATGTGATCGACCACGCCCTGAGGTTTGCCAGAAACAGTTCTAAACCCTTTGGTGGCGTTCAACTATTGCTCATTGGCGATTTATTGCAGCTCCCGCCGGTGGTTACCGAAATGGAAAGAGGTCTCATTTTCCACCACTATGCCACAGAATTTTTCTTTTCTGCCAAATGCTTTCCCGCACTCGAACTTCTCACCATTGAACTAAAGACCATTTACAGACAAAGCGATAGAAATTTCATCAATTTACTCAACCAAATCCGTTCAAACCAAATGGAAAGTTGGGATTATGAAAACCTGGCCGAAAGAATTCAACCGGAATTCCAACCCCAAGAACCGGGATGGATCACCCTCACCACCCACAACAAGCAAGCCGATGCCATCAATGAAAAAGAACTCGAAAAAATTGAAGCGGCAGAAAAACAATACGTTGCCAAAGTATCTGGCGAATTTTCCGAAGGCAGCTTTCCAACCGAAGGCATTCTAAGGATCAAAGAAGGCGCGCAGGTCATGTTCGTTAAGAACGACGCATCCTATGAAAAACGCTTTTATAATGGTAAAATTGGCACTGTAATGCGCATCGCTGGCGACACCATTTTTATTGATTGCAACGACGGAAAGCCACCCATTGAAATCGAAAGGGAAACTTGGAAAAATCTTCGTTACAAATACAATTCCGCCGACGAAACGGTTGAACAAGAAGAAGTGGGCAGCTTTGAACAATTTCCGCTTCGGTTGGCTTGGGCCATTACCGTTCACAAAAGTCAAGGTTTAACATTCGAAAAAGCCATGATCGATGCCGGTAAAAGTTTCGCTCCAGGCCAAGTATACGTAGCATTGAGTAGATGCACCAACCTAGAATCATTGGTTTTGATGACCGCCATCCGCGCACAAAACATCATGACCGATGCCAGAATCCTGCACTTCCATGAAAACCAAGCGAAAACCAGGGATTTGTATGAGATTTTGGAGGAAAAACGACAAGCTTTTCACAGGCAGCAGCTTTTAGAAGTGTATAGCGTGAGAGCCATTAGCTATGAGTTCAATGGCATGATGATCGCCATTTCCAAGGAAAAGAGCAGTAAAATCTCCGCCAAATATGCCGAATTATCGCCCTTGAGACTCAAATTCCAAGAACTGGAGGCCACGGCCCAGAAGTTCCAGAGATCCATCGCACAGATATTTAAGGAACATGAATCCCAGTTTGAAGCGTTAGACAGGATGCCTACCGAGCAGGAACAAGCCGAATCCATTGAAGCACTCAGTGCCCGATTGCAAGAAAGATGCACCAAGGCAGGCAATTATTTCGCCGATTACTTGAGCGAGCAAATCATTGAACCCGTTCGTAGATCCTTCAACGAACTCAACAAAGGAAGCAAACCCGCAGGTTCTCAAAAAATCAGAGACCGCGTAGGCGATTTCCAAACCCATTGTTGGGCGTATATCAAAAAACTGTACAAAGTAAAATACGGGGAAACGCCATTATACATTAGCGAAGACAAGATGTTCATTCCGCAGGAATGAACATTACAAGCTGAAACCGTTATACGTTGAATCGGAAGTGCATGCAATCACCATCTTTCACGATGTATTCCTTGCCTTCCACACGCAATTTACCCACTTCCCTACACGCTGCTTCTGAGCCATATTGAATGAAATCTTCATACGCAATCACTTCGGCGCGGATGAAACCCTTTTCAAAATCTGTGTGAATTTCACCAGCTGCACCAGGTGCTTTGGTACCTTCCGTAATGGTCCAAGCACGAACCTCCTTCACACCCACTGTGAAATATGTGATGTAATTCAACAGTTTATAGGCCGCATGAATTAGCTTCTCAACCCCACTTTGCTCCAAACCCATCTCTTGCAAGAACATCTGACGATCTTCAAAACTTTCCAAATCTGCGATTTCCGCTTCGATGGCTGCTGAAATCAAAATCATTCCAGCATTTTCTCCGGCGATGGCTTGCTTCACCGCCTCAACATATTGATTGCCCTTATTGACGCTATCGGGATCCACATTGCATACATACAAAACGGGTTTGTCTGTTAGCAAATTCAAATCCTTGATCACCGCGCGTTTTTCTGGTTCCATTTCGAGGGTTCTGGCATTTTTCCCCGTAAGCAAATGGGCTTGAAATGCCTCAGATACTTCCAAGGTACGCGCCGCTTCTTTGTCACCCGCTTTTGCTTGTTTGGCGATCTTGGCGATGGTTTTCTCCAACGATTCAAGGTCCTTCAATTGCAATTCGGTATCGATAATTTCTTTATCTCGAACAGGATTTACAGACCCATCCACGTGAATAATGTTGTCGTCATCGAAACAACGAAGCACGTGCAAAATGGCATTGGTATTTCGGATATTACCCAAAAATTGATTGCCCAATCCATCGCCCTTGCTCGCACCTTTTACCAGTCCCGCGATGTCAACAATTTCTATATTGGTTGGCACCAAATTTTGAGGATTGACCAAAGCCGCCAACTTGTTCATGCGAACATCGGGAACCGTAATCGTTCCAACATTGGGTTCGATGGTACAAAAAGGGAAATTCGCTGATTGCGCCTTTGCGCTTGAAACTGCGTTAAACAGGGTTGACTTACCTACGTTAGGAAGTCCTACGATACCACATTGCATTGCCATTGGGGCGCAAATTTAGTTCAATAAATCGCCAATATCTTGTAAAATCTTTCTAGTAAGATTTTCGGCCGTATTTATACTATCACTCTCAGCATAAATTCTGATGATGGGTTCAGTATTGCTTTTGCGCAAATGCACCCAATCATTGTCGAATTCAATCTTCACACCGTCTACCGTATTGATTGGCTGTTTTTTGTATTTCTTTTGGATTTTATCCAAAATACCATCCACGTCGGTTCCGGCTTGCAATTCTGCTTTATTTTTCGACATGCGATAGTTTGGATAGGTAGCGCGGAGGGCTGCAGCGCTCAATCCTGTTTCAGCCAAATGACTTAAAAACAAAGCGATCCCAGCCAAAGCATCTCTACCATAGTGAAGTTCTGGCACGATGATACCGCCATTTCCTTCTCCACCAATCACAGCACCAATTTCTTTCATTTTGGCAACCACATTCACCTCTCCCACTGCACTCGCCTCGTATAATTGACCAGCCTTTTCCGTTACATCTCTCAAAGCACGTGTACTGCTCAAGTTGCTGACGGTTGGACCTGGGGTATGCTTCAAATAATAATCTGCGATGGCCACCAAGGTATATTCTTCGCCAAACATTTCAGCATCATCACAAATCAAAGCCAAACGATCCACATCGGGATCAACCACGATACCTAAATCACATTTGGCAGATTTCACTACTGAAGCAATCTGCCCCAGATGCTCAGGAAGTGGCTCGGGATTGTGGGCGAAATGACCTGTGGGTTCACAGTTGATCTCTTTAATGGTTTCTACGCCCAATGCATTCAACAATGCAGGCACTGCGATACCACCCACGCTGTTTACTGCGTCTACAGCAATTTTATACTTTTTTGCTGCAATCAAATCGCGATTAACCAAAGGCAATGAAAGAATTTTATCAATGTGCATGGCCAGGAAATCCTTTTGGGTTCTCACGCCCAAATGATCCACTGTTGCAAACAAAAAATCGCTACTTTCAGCCAATGCCAAAACAACAGCACCATCTTCGGCAGAAATAAATTCACCTTTGTGATTGAGCAATTTTAATGCGTTCCATTGTTTTGGATTGTGGCTTGCAGTTAAAATTATACCTCCAGCCGCTTGCTCTTCCATCACCGCCATCTCAACCGTGGGCGTTGTACTCAATCCTGCATCCACAACATCGATACCCAAAGCCAACAAGGTATTCACAACCAATTCATGTACCAAAGGCCCGCTGATACGAGCATCTCTACCAACCACAACTTTCTTACCTACATTGGCTTGCAATATCCAAGCACCGTAAGCTGATGTATATTTGACAACATCAATTGGGGTTAGGTTTTCACCCGTTGCCCCACCCAAGGTTCCACGTATTCCAGAAATAGATTTGATGAGCGTCATAAAAGGATGGCAAAAATAGTCAATTTTAAGCGATATCAGACCCGAATTTTGAATGATTATTTACAAAAATCCTTTTTCGTTTGGCGGAAATCGCAATGAAATAAGCATACAACTTCGGGGGTTTCCCAATAAATTTGCACCATGCAACCCATCATAGAATGTGTACCCAATTTTAGCGAAGGCCGCAACCTGCAAACCATCAAATTAATTACTGATGCCATTGAAACCGTTGAAGGCATTCGTTTGCTCGATGTAGATCCCGGAAAAGCCACAAACAGAACCGTGGTAACCTTTGTTGGGGCGCCGGCAGATGTGATCGAGGCCGCCTTCCGAGGCATACAAAAAGCCGCTGAGGTGATTGATATGCGAAATCACACAGGAGAGCACCCCCGCATGGGCGCTACCGATGTTTGTCCGCTCATCCCTGTATCCGGCATCAGCATGGAAGAAACCGCCGAATATGCCAAACAATTGGCCGAACGGGTTGCCAGTGAACTTCAAATACCGACTTATCTATACGAATACGCGCAAAGCAATCCTGCGCGCACCAATCTGAGTGTGATCCGAGGCGGCGAATATGAAGGATTCTTCGAAAAAATCAAGCTACCCGAATGGGCCCCCGATTATGGCAAGGCCGAAATGAACCCCACCGCCGGGGCTACTGTAATTGGCGCGAGAGATTTCTTGATCGCCTACAACGTAAACCTAAACACAAAAAGCACGCGCATCGCCAACAGAATTGCATTCGACGTGCGTGAGGCAGGTAGGGTAAAACGCGAAGGCAACCCCTACTCAGGAAAGATAGTAACCGATGAAAATGGCGAAGCCATCAGAATCCCAGGCAAACTCAAAAGCGTGAAAGCCATTGGCTGGTATATTGAGGAATACAACATGGCCCAAATTTCCATGAACCTCACCAATTACAAAATCACACCCTTGCATGTGGCTTTTGAAGAAACCCGTAAAGCAGCCGACGATCGTGGCGTTCGCGTAACAGGCTCCGAATTGGTGGGCCTAATACCCTTGCAGCCCTTGTTGGATGCGGGCAAGTACTTTCTAGAAAAACAAGGATTGAGCAGTGGTGTGAGCGAGAGAGAATTGGTAGACTGCGCCGTGAGAAGCATGGGATTAACCGAACTCAGTGCTTTTGATCCCGAGAAAAAAATCATTGAATACCTATTAAAAGACGCTGGCGCATCCCGATTGGTAAATATGACAGTGCGCGGTTTCGTGAACGAAACCGCCAGCGATAGTGCAGCACCGGGCGGCGGAAGTATTTCCGCACTGGCCGGTGCATTGGGCGCTGCGTTGGGCACCATGGTGGCCAACTTGAGCGCCATCAAAAAAGGATGGGAAGATCGCCTTGCAGAATTTTCGCCTTGGGCGGAACAAGGTCAAACACTCAAAGACCAATTGCTTGCCCTCGTAGATGAAGATACTCGCGCTTTCGATGCCATCATGAATGCTTTCGCCCTGCCAAAAGACACCCCCGAACAAGTGTCTGAAAGAAAGAATGCCATCCAAGAAGCTTCAAAATACGCCACCGAAGTCCCCTTCCGCACCATGCAAACGGCCTTCGATTGTATCCCGCTGCTCAAACAAATGGCAGAGAATGGAAACCCCAACTCCCTGTCCGATGTGGGCGTGGGCGCTTTGTGTATCAAAACCGCAGTGAGAGGGGCTTGGCTCAACGTTTTGATCAACGCACAAGGATTGAGCGACAAAGTTTGGGCTGAGAACATCGTCACTGAAGCTAGAGCACTCCTGGCCAAAAATCATGCAGCCTGCGACGAAATCATCCTCGGCATAGAATCAAAACTCGGCGGATAATGCAAAGCCTTCCCGCACTTCTCATTTACTTCCAATACCTACCGGTGCGACGCCAAATTCGTACCGCCATGTTGTTATTGAACACGTGCTGGATCTTTACAAACACCGCATTGGCACAATTTGCCCCCGCCGCCGGGAAACCCGGATCCACTGCCATCAAAGCCGATTCCTCTTGCTTCATTAATTGGGCCTCAAAATGCCACATACAAAGGGGCCTCAAACAAATCAACGTACCCGATTCTGGATTCGCATCTGTGGGCTCGGAACTTTCCGCCATCGGACCAGCATCATCCAACGGCGTTGTGAGTTTGGGCGATGGGGGCATTGCCACACTCACGTTCAATCCCCCAATCACCAACGGAGAAGGCTTCGATTTTGCCGTTTTTGAAAACACTTTTTTAGACACATTCTTGGAATTGGCCTTCGTCGAGGTAAGCAGCGACAGCCTCTCATGGGCCCGATTCCCCAATACCAGCCTTACCCAAAACACCCAACAAACCCAAGCCTTTGGATTTACCCAACCCACCCAGATTCACAATCTCGCCGGGAAGTACCGACATCCATATGGCACCCCTTTCGACTTGCAGGATCTGGCCATGATGAGCAACATCCGCATCAACGAAATTCGGTATGTGAGACTCATTGACGTGGTGGGCAGTATCGACACCATTTGGGGCAAAAAAGACAGTTACCAAAACATCATCAATGACCCCTGGCCCACACCGTTTCCAAGCTCTGGGTTTGATTTAGATGCAGTTGGGGTCATACATCAACAAGCAGGCATGGCGGTCATTCAAAACCAAATCCCACGCGCCATTTGGTTCGATCAACAAACAGAAACTTTATTTATTGCCAGCAGACATACAGGAACATTGGAAATTTTTAATGTCCAAGGCATCCGAGTTTTCGGTGAATCTCACAGCATTCAATCCGGCCATCCAATTCAACAATTCAAACCCACGTTGCGGGCAGGCACCTATGTTGCGAAATACGGAAATCAATCCATCAAGATCATCTTGACCTCAACGCGTTGATCGCCCCGTTGAATCAACAAAGGATACACGCCATTCGACAAATTCCATCGCTTCATGGAAATTTCATCAAAATACACACCGTCTTCGGCGATGTTCCAAGTGCGCTCATAAAGTCCTTGCTGACCAATCACCGTGAACATTTTTACGGTAACCACATCCCCTTTTCTGGCAGAGAATTTATAGGTAGTCTTGTTCGATGTGGGATTTGGAAACACGTATGCATTTAGGTCGTTGGACTGATTTTTTAGGATCGCACTGTTTACATCAAATTGCTTCTCGCTCGAATCTCGGCAACCCAGAGAATTACTCACCACCAACTTTACCTTGTAATTGCCATTGTATTCAAAATAGCGATCCACAACCGCGCCCGTTGCATTGGATATTTCACCACCCACATGCTCAAAACGCCAATCAAACTGCCGGTCCAACGGCAACAACAGCGTATCCTTGGCGCCAAATTGCCAACCCAATCGCTGATTTTTCACAAACTCACTGTATCCAAAAGCTCCGGAAACCGCAGGCACAACTTCTATTTGTGGAGCAAAGGCTGTGTCCAAACACGCACGGTTGTTAGCAATGCAACGGGCCGTATATTTCCCTGGCAAACCGAACAAATAACTTGGCGATGTCTGCGTAGAAGTCCCAGTTCCATCGCCCATCGCCCAATCATACGTCAAAGGCTTACCATCTGCCCCCACCGATTGATTCGTAAACTGCACCGTTTGCATGGTGGCACAAACTTTCAATGGCGACACAGTAACCTTGGCATTGGGAATGGAATTCACAACCACCACGCCAATCGCTGAATCTTTACAACCCAATTTCGCGGTTTTCAGCACTTGTTTTATTGTGTAGTTCCCATACTGTAAATAGCTCCAAAGCGAATCTCTATTGGATCCTTTTTTAACAAACTGCTGATTCCATTTACGACCATCGCCAAAGTTCCAAGCACACAACACACGGTCGTTGGGATCAGCGTGATCCACATACAAATCATTGATTGTCAAAACTTCGCCCTCGCACACTTCTGACTTCGACAGCCCAAATCCTGCCTTAGGCGTGAGATACACAATTGCTTGTTGAACGATGGTATCGGTACAACCCGAAGCATTTTTCACGACCAACTGTACCGGATACTTACCATATTTGAGGTAACTGTGGGTTGCATCCATTGCATCCCAGAGTGTATTCCCATCGCCCCAATTGTATTGACACCAAACAGCACCACCGCCCGACGCAATCGGATTTATACTGGCATTCACCACCTGAAACACATTCTTGATATCGCACTGCTCTGATTTGGCAAAGGAGAATTTTGCAGTAGGATGCCCTTTCACCGTCACCTGTACTTTGGCCGTGTCTTTACATC
>JACCDX010356380.1_pt1 | contig 27323 bp, 31 predicted proteins | sample 7449681 | NCBI WGS metagenome assembly JACCDX01 (sample SAMN15323450, study PRJNA562643) | freshwater metagenome | isolation source: river surface water | place: USA:Blue River Watershed | collected 2017-08-18
TTATATAATTTTTTTAATTTTTTTTACAAAATTTTTTTTAATTTTTTTATAAAATTTTTTTAATTTTTTTGAGTTAAAATTTTAAATAAAAAATAAAAGAATCTAGTAAATGCCAATCTTATTTATTTCACTTAATGAAAAATTTAATCAAAAAATGAAAGCACATGGATATGAATGTAAGACCATGAAAATACAAGATTATAATCCAATACGTAAGACCTATTATGTTTCACCTGCAAACAGTTTATGTTTTATGGATGGAGGTATTGATTATGCTTTAAGCCGAATTGTATTTCCAGGTATTGAACCTATTATAAAAAACATAGTAAAGGAATTAGATATTAAATCATTTATGGGTAGACCTTATTTACCAATAGGAAGTAGTTTAATTGTTGATAGTGGAATGAAATCTATAGTAGTTGCACCAACCATGTTATTGCCTCAGAATGTATCAGCTACATCAAATGCATATTATGCAACAATGGCAGTATTATACAATGTATTAGTGAATCATGGTGAAAATATAAATGAAGTAGATATAATATTTACATCTCTATGTTGTGGATACGGTAAAATGGATGAAGATTCATCTGTTCATCAAATAGTAAAAGGAATTCATGAATATATGAATTATACTCCAACTATATTAAATCATAATGTGATACTAAAAGAACCTAATTTATATGAACAACCTAAATATTATCAAAATACTGAATTCATGAATATCGATCCATCTGAAATTGTGAATGTTTAATTAAATAAAATATCAAATTTATTAATTTTAAAATCAAGTGATTCTGTAACATTATTGTATTTATTTATCATAGATGTTGCATCATGCAATAATTCTTTAAATTTAGTTTTAGATGTTGATTTACATTGACTCTCTATATCTAATTGTATAAGATTATTAACATTGTTAATATTTACATAAACAACTAAAAATGCAGTATGTTTATTAGTATTTTCATTTTTATATTTTGTAAACTTATCATACTCATCTTCATTAAGTGAGTGATCTTTATATAATTCTGATGAACATAGAATTATATCATCATTCATACTAGATGAATACTGTAATGACAGATGAATATTTGAGAAAAATTTACTTATTAATTTTCTGTAACTACCTAATAAAACAGTTCCGATTAATATAAAACCTTTTATAATCCCTGAATCAACCAACATCATATTTATCAACAGTTCAATCAAATGTATAAAAAATAGATCATTCGGGGTAGATATGGTTGAATAAAACTTAACATTTTTTATATTAAACTTATCTAATAACAATGTATATTTAGGGATAGATTTATTTGATTTATCTGCATAATTATCAAATACACTAATATTATCTTTTTTTAAACATCTATTTCCAAACATTTGTTTATGGAATAGTTTATTTTTATATTTATATTCTACCATTAAGTCAATTGAGTACTCAGTGTCAATTGAGTACTCCGTGTCAATTGAGTAATCCGTGTTAAGTATTTTATAATCTTTATAACAAGGATATCCAAGTAATTTACCAATTGATTCATCGTATTTAGGATTTTTATGATTCAACATTTTAATTTTATGTTTGGTTAATTTCTGTTTAGTAATAAATGTCCAATTACCTCCATTATTTAATACATCTATTTGGTTTACATATAGGTTAGGAAATAGATGAATGAAATGTTTAAGTTCTACAAAATTATCACTAAAAAATCCATCTCGAATATTTTCTTCGATTAATATACAATTTAATACATTATAAATAATATCATGAATACCTTCATTTGTTTTTTTACTAGTCATTATAATTTTAATATATATTTTAAATATTAAAAAATTGAATTAAAAAAATAATGATACAATAATATAATAAAAGAAATGTATATTATTTCAGTTGAAGGAAATATTGGTTCGGGTAAATCTACCCTAATCAAAAATATGAAAGAAAATTTAACAGAGATTGATAATGTTCCAGTAGTATATTTACCAGAACCTGTACATTTATGGGAATCTATTAAAAGTGAAGATGGTAAGAATATGATTGAAAAGTTTTATGAAAATCAAGAAAAATATTCATTTTCATTTCAAATGATGGCATACATTTCACGTCTACAGATATTTAAAGAAGCAATCATTGCAAACCCTAATTCAATTATTATTACAGAACGCTGTTTACTTACGGATTATAATATTTTTGCAAAGATGTTATATGAATCTAATAAAATGTTAAAAGAAGAATATGAAATCTATAAAAAATGGTTTAATTATTTTAATGAAATTGAAATCAATCAATTTATTTATATTAAAACAGACCCAGAAATTTCATGTAATCGATGTGTAAAACGTAATCGTTCAGGTGAGAATAATATTTCACTTGAATACTTACAAAAATGTAGTCAAATGCATGAAGAATGGTTTGAACAACAAAAAAATAATAGTAATGTCTATGTTATTGATGGAAATAAACATATGCCAATTTATAATGATAATCTAATGATTAATCCATATGATTTTGAAATCATTAAAATCAAAAACATGATTCAACAGAATTTAAAATCAAAACGTTTAGAAAATATTATGTTATGTATGAAAAATATTTTAATGGAAGACATTAATAAACCAAATGATAGTAATGAAAATAGTATATTAACAGATGAAGATCAAGAAGATGAATTATCTAATGCAAAATCAGATGATTCATCTTATCAACTTTCTGAAAAAGAGAGTGATATATCTTGTGAAGAATCTCAACCAGTTCATCCAATTCAACCACCAAAAAAATTAATAACGATTGGGTTTGAAGTTAGTATTGGTTTATTTGAAATCGTGGTAATTTCATCATTGATTGGATTATTTTACTTGAATTAATAAATATTTTTTTTATTTAAAAATATTTATTACATATAATCTTTAAAATTTGGAATATATAATGGAGGTTTTGATTCAAAAAACATCATAGCTTGGTCATATCCATGCTGATATAAATCATACAATATATGTAGAGGAGGAGTTAAGCACCATTCATTTGGTAAATTAATAGAAGGTTTAATGACATCATCTAACTGATTACAACCACATACACAATTATGGGTATATGTAATTTTTAAATAATTCATTGTTACATGTGGATGTGGATTTGTTAAATATGAATCAAATAAATTCATATTCATGAATGGATACCCATGAAAAGAACATAAATAAGGTATTAAAGTAGCACCTTTCAATACATGTCTTAACATTCGTAAATGTTTTAAAGAATAATAAAGACAAGTAGTAAATTTATATTTACGTTTTTCAGAACATGAAACAGTAATTGTATTATTGTTTAGTAAATAAGGACAAATATATTCATCATTAACAAACATATCGATTAATTCATGTGCTTTATAGGAAGAAATAAATATAGAAGATTGCGTTTCATATACATTTATTAATTTTTTAAAGCATTCATCAAGGTTAATATGTTCTTTAAGCAATAAAGAACACATACAAACAGCTCCACCGGATGATCCGGTTAAATGAATATCACGAATATGATAATGTTGTTTTATGTATTTAATAACACCTAAATAAAAAATAAGCATCCAACCAGATGCTCGAAATGATATTTCTTGATATGGAAATTTCTTTTTCATTTTATTATACAAGTAAAAGATCTTTATAATGTTTTTATTAATAAAAAAATTGATATAAAAATATATAATTAAAAGAATATAAAAAGAAGGATGAATTTTAATCAGACAAAGTTAACGCGTTCTGAGTGGAATAGCATTGAAATACCATTAAATGAAGATGAAATTCATATTTTAAAATTTATTTGTAAAGGTTATGATAATGTAAATTTAGTAGAAAATGATCTACCTACAATTCAACAACAATTAAAAATGACTTACACTAATGAAATCGAGAATTATATTTACATTAAATATTTTAAGCCTATCATTGATGCGTTTAAACTTAAGTTTAATGTAAATATTAGCGCAAAAGATATCAAATTAAAAAAAGCAGATATCATTCGATTAGATACATCCGATAAAAATATTCAACATGTAAAAGAAACAACTTATGAGTTTATTATGCTATCTATTTGTCAGCAAATAGTTAAGAAGAATAAACCTCAATTGTATTATTCCTTATATAAATTAAATACATTGCATGTTAGTAATGTAAATAAAAATGTAAAATTATTTATTGATTTCATGTTGAATGAATATAAACCAAAAGAATATTTAGATTATATCTTTAATGCAAATGTAGTGATTGAACAAAATCAATATACATTTAAATATCAAGATAAACAATTATATGAACATCAAAAAAAATTATTCAATATGATTAAACAAGATGGACCACAATTGATTTTATATTCAGCTCCAACTGGTACTGGTAAAACATTATCACCACTTGGATTGTCTGAACAATACAAAGTCATATTTATTTGTGCAGCTCGTCACGTTGGTCTTGCATTAGCAAGAGCATCTATCTCTATTCATAAAAAAATTGCATTTGCATTTGGTTGTACCGATGCAGGTGATATTCGTTTGCATTATTTTGCAGCAAAAGAAGTTGTACGTGATAAAAGAAATGGAACTATTCGAAAAGTAGATAATAGTGTGGGTGATAATGTAGAAATTATTATTTGTGACATTCAATCTTATTTACCAGCAATGCGTTATATGATGTCATTCAATCCAATTGAAAATATCATTTTATACTGGGATGAACCAACCATTACAATGGATTATAAAGAACATGAATTACATAAGATTATTCATCAGAATTGGAATGAAAACGAGATTACAAAGGTTGTATTATCGTCAGCAACATTGCCAACCATGGATGAATTAAGTCAAGTGACAAATGATTTTATGTTTAAATTTCCAAATGGATCAGTACATCATATTAGTACATTTGATTGTAAAAAGACAATTCGATTGATTGATACACAAAATAAGATTGTATTACCACATTATTATTGTGAAACATTTGTAGAATTAAAAGAAATGGTAGATTATATTATTACTAACAAAACATTATTACGTTATTTAGATTTACAAAAAATATGTGAATTTATTGAATTTTTACATAAAAACAAATATATTCCAGACATGTTAAATATGATGGAATATTTTGATAGTTTAGATAAAATTACAATTGATAATATTAAAATTTATTACATTACTGTATTACGCCGATTAGATAATTGGGAAGAAATTTATACACATGAAAAGAAAGTTCAAACTTCTATATATGAATCGAGTATTAAAATAACAACAAATGATGCATGGACATTAACAGATGGACCAACGATTTATATGACAAATGATGTAAATAAAATTGCATCCTATTGTCTACAATCTGCATCTATTCCTAGTCAAGTATTTCAAACAATTACAGAAGATTTACGATTTAATAATTCAATTGCAACTAGAATTAGTGTATTATCGAAAGATATGGAAGATAAATTAGCAGATGATGCTCAAAAAGAACATAAAATGAATGATGAAAATAGAATGAAACCAGAAATTCGACAAATGAAAATGGAATTAGATAAATTATATGCATCAGTGCGTAAAATTTCATTACATGACATGTTTGTTCCGAATACAAAGGATCATTTGAAACGATTTAATAAAGTAGATATGCTATCAAAATCTTTTGCATCAAATGTAGATCCAACTTATATTGAAAAAATTTTAACGATTGATGATATTGAAGATAATTGGAAAATCTTATTAATGCTTGGTATTGGAGTATTTGCGCATCATAATAGTGATAAATATGTAGAGTTGATGAAAGAATTAGCAACAAAGCAGTATTTATACTTGATTATAGCAGATACCGATTATATTTATGGAACAAACTATCAATTTTGCCATTCCTATTTTGGAAAAGACTTGAATGATTTAACACAAGAAAAAATAATTCAAGCAATGGGACGTGTTGGTAGAGGTAAATTACAGCAATCCTATAGTATTCGATTACGAACAGATGATATCATTAAAAAATTATTTACTAAAGAAGTAGATAAATTAGAAGTGACAAATATGAATGTATTGTTTTCGAGTGATTAAAGATTATTAATATTTTTTTCAAAATAATTTATTAATTCAGGTGAAGCATATGGTTTAATATAAACACATAGATTGCGATTCAATTCATATGTTCTCATTGGAATTCTATGAATTAACATATATTCAATCATTAAATCAAAAATCTGATAATAAGGTTGATTGGTTTGTATCATTGCTTTGATACGATCCACATATTCACTTTCATTCATATAAATTGAACTGCCTATTTATGTTTAAATGATTTTAATTTAAATATAATTTAGTAATATAATGGTATTTGATCCATATGTATCGAACGATATAAAAGAGTATATAAAAAGAAATACAATGGAAAAATACAATCCATATGTATCTACATTAACTCCAGAATTGAAAGAAGAAATAAGACTAAAACATAAATTTGAATATATTCCTGAAATAGAAGATCGTATTAATGAACAAAATGAAAAATTAAAATTAATTGGAGGATATCATTATTCTTTAGCATGTAAAGAATGTAGAAATGATTTAACATCACAAGATAGAAAAGATTTAGATTATATTTTGAGAAAACATAACTATAAAAGTGAAATTAGATCCTATACTCCAACAGATTCATATATGATTAAACTGAAATAAAGTCATTGATGTTTAATTTTAAATCTTTGTTAGAATAATATACACATAAACATTTAGTAAAATCAAATAATGTATTGATAATTGATTTAAAACTAGATTTATTTAATTTATTTACTTTATTCATGATATCTTCTACACTATAAAATTTAGGTTTGGACATGTAAATTTGATTTAAATATTGTTCAATAAAAAAATTACTAATTATGGATGGTTTTATATTACTTGTATATGATTTAAATTTAAATTTTTTCTTAATTGATTCAAGTTGTTCTTCTGTAATTGGTATATGTTTTAATTCATTTAGTCTATAAAATGTATGACGAATTACATCTATTACATGTTTATCTTGGGTTCCAACTTCAATATATACAACTGTACCACAAATGGTTTGATCAGAACTTACGTCAACTGAATAAATTAAATTTTTTTCAGTACGTAAATAATTAAAAAGAAGATCTTTTAAAATTAATGCAATGGTAGGGATAATTAAATAATGAGGATGATTGTATTGTAATGTACATGGGAATCCAAACATAATATTAGAAAATCCATTTAGTCTTTTCTTTAAAAATAAAATATCATTTTTATTACTAAAACAGTATTGAGGATTAAGTTTAGATACAGAATATTTTTTTAATTTAGAATCAAATAATTTTAATACTTCTTTTTTATTATACTGACCCGATACAACAAATACAATATTATTTTTATTGTAATATTCTAAAAAAACTTGTTTTAAATCTTTTAAAGTTAAATGTTTTAAATTTTTAATTTGCAAATCATTGTTATCTGCATTTTTTAAACCTTCAAGAATATAAAAATGTTTATTAAAAAAATTAATTAAATTTGATGTACTCTTATCTTCTAATAGTTCATTAATAACCGCTTTTTTTTCATTTGCAATTGTTTTTTCAGTAAAAATAGGTTTTTCCATAATATCAATCATATAATTTAACATTATTTCAGTGTCTTCTTCTAATCCAGATGTATAATATTTAAGAACAGTGTTTGATGTCATTGCATTCATATCAACTCCTATATTATTCCATAGTTTATAACAATTTCCTTTACAACCTTTCCATGATTCACTTAATACATGTTCTAGTAAATGGTTAACTCCTGCTGTTTCTTTACTTTCTGTTATGAATCCATTATTGATTGCACATTCAATATGAATTGTTTTTTTATGAATTGGGATAAATAAAATAGAATACCCGTGTACTATGGATAATTCAGGTTTGATAGTTAGGTCATTCATATATTTAAAAAGTATTTAAATATAAAAAAAGAATAAAATAAAAATGTCAGAATTAGAAAACAAACGTGTTTCTCAAATGATGGAAGTTCAAGCACAAGGACTTGAATTATTTAAAAAGAAAAATAGAGATTATGGAGATGCATTTGCTCAATATGGTGTCATTGGTGTAATTATGCGAATTCAAGATAAAATTCAACGATCTATCAATATCAGTAAAACAAATATATGTTTAGTAGATAATGAAACGATTCAAGATACATTAATCGATTTACATAATTATGCAGCAATGGCATTAATGTTATTGAATGAAAAAGAAGAATAATATAATATATAATTATATGTCAATCGCCTTGAAACTTATAATTATATGTGTAGCTATATTTATTGGATATGTCATTATGGTAAATTTAAATATTAATATTAACTGGAATACTATTTTAATTCTTATTGTATTTTCTTTGTTTGTCAAATATTTAAATCAATATACAACAAATTCTAAAATGATATATTTTGTATTATCTGTAATATGTTATTGTGTATTTATCTATTTATTTTATACAAATGATTATATTAATGTTACCTCTGGACAAACACCATGGTATATTATTGGGTTAATATCTAGTGTATTTTTATTAATAGGAGGTGTATTATTTGAACAATATAGATATTTAAGTATATCTATTTTTATTTTGATTGGTATTGTTTTATTTTTAAATTATGTTTTAAAATACATACTAAATTTTTTTATATATTTATCAAATCCATCTAATACAACTACTATTCATAAATTTGTGTTATCCATATCCATTATTATTGGATTTATTTTATTATTAGGAATCTTTTATTATTTTTATTCATCATCTTCATCAACTGAAGAATCTGGTGGATTAGATATTATTACATCAATATGGGAAAAGGTTTATGATTATATTGAAGACATTATGGTATATCTTGAAATACAATATGAAGATAGTGATGGATATGAAATATTATTATTATTGTTTTGTATGTTTTTAGCAATTGTATTATTATTCTATAAACAGTTGTATCATTATTTTATTTATTTAAATCATGGAACTTATTTAATTAAAAGTCCTATTATTTTATCAGAAGAAACTGCATTAGATTATAAGCCACAATTTCAATATCAATATGCAATATCAGCATGGGTATGGTTTAATTCTACACATTCAACAAATAAGACAGTACCTATATTAGATTATGGAGAATGTCCATTGATAGAATACAACACAGAAACAAATAAAATCGATATTATGTTTTTGAATCAAGATAAAGTAAAAACTAAAATTGTGTCAAGCAAAGTAAAAATGCAAAAATGGAATCAAATTGTAATTAATAATGTAGGTGGAACAATAGATGTATTTATAAACGGTACCTTAATTAAAACAGTTGATAATGTAGTACCAATGAATTCAGTTAAAAACATAACAGTAGGTTCAAATGGAGGAATATCAGGGGGTATATCCAATTTAATGTATTTTAGCACTCCATTAACTATTCATCAAATTAATGAAATATATTCATATACTCCAAAATATTAAATATTAGATTAGTATATAATGAGTTATAAAGCAATTGGGATAACTATTTTGGTTATTATCTTGGTAATCGTAGCTATTATTTTAATTAAAAAATTTACTAAATCACAGATTTCTTTAAGTGGTAAACAGGCAGGTAATGTTTTAACTACTATTAATTCATCATCCATACCATCAGGTGTAACCTATAATTTTACATATAGTATATGGGTCTATATTGATGATTGGTCTTATAATTATGGAAGTGAAAAAGTAATATTTACAAAAGGAGATAGTCCAAAGGTAAGTTTAGGAGCAAATGAAAATGATTTAAATGTATCCATGAAATTAGATGGAGGTGATAATACATTTATGTGTGGATTACCAAATGTACCATTACAACGATGGACAAGTATCATCATCACATTGAATGGAAGATCAATGGATTTGTATTTAAATGGTAAATTAACAAGAACATGCTTATTAAAAGATGTACCAAGTATAGATACAACAAGTAATTTATTACTAACACCTAATGGTGGATTTTCTGGATATACAACTAATTTTAAATATTGGGCAGATACAGTTAATCCACAACAAGCATGGAACATCTATAAAAGTGGTCCAGGTGGTAATATATTTAGTAATTTTCTAGGAAACTACAAAATACAATTAAACCTTTTGAATGGTAATGATGTTGTTAGTACACTTTAATGTTTTTCTAAATAAAAATAAATATATATTAATATATGGGTCTATTTGATTCTAAAGATGATGATTTTGGAATCGGTGATTTTAAATTAGATTCTGTAACTGACAGTTTAGATGTAAAAAATGGTACTCCTATTGAAAATTATTCATTAGTAGAAAAAATATTCATGGTAATTCTTTCCATTGTTGTTTTTATTATATTATTAATCATTGGAACAAAAATTATTATTTATTTTTTATCACCAAGTAAATCACCTTATTTAATTAAAAATACAGTAAATGCTGAAAATCAAATGGTTATTTCTACAAATCCAAATGTAGCTGGATCCATCCCAATTTATAGGTCAGTAAATGAAGACAATGGTGTAGAATTTTCATGGTCTTGTTGGATTAATATTACAGATCTACAATATGGATATGGTAAATATAAACATGTTTTCCATAAAGGCAATGATTCTGTAGGAGACAATGGAATTATTGATCCAAACAATGCACCAGGATTGTATATACATCCTACTCAAAATGCATTAGTGGTTGTAATGAATACATATACGACAATTAATGAAGAAATTTTAATTACAAATATTCCTCTCAATAAATGGATTAATGTAATTATTATTGTAAATGGAAATGTATTAAGTGTATATGTTAATGGTACTTTAGTAAAATTACATCAATTATCTGATGTACCAAAACAAAATTATGGTGATGTTTATGTAGCAATGAATGGTGGATTTAATGGATATATATCTAAGCTAAGATATTTTGATTATGCAGTTCAACCAGGTGAAATTCAATATATTAATTATTGGGGTCCATCCAACGCATTAAGTATAACATCCGATTTACAGTATATGAGTAATCCATATTTATCATTGAGATGGTATTTTCAATAAATATTAATATTATATATGAAATTAAATAATATTAATCCATGTAGTTCAGGAACATATATGTTGTTTTCCTCTAACAGCACAGAACCAACTCGTTTATGGAATCGAGCAAGTGATAGTGGACGATCAATATGTTGTACAAAAGATAAATGTTTAAACAAACAGTTATTACGTGAAAAACTAAAGTATACAACTTTACAATATAAAGAAGATAATAATGGTAATGGTCTAAATACAAAAGCAAATCCTACATTAAATTCTTTTTTATCTGGTAAAATAACAGATCGAGATTTTACAAGACATTCATCCAATACAATTGAATTAAACAATACATTATACTATGTTGAACCTACAATTAAAAATGAACTTATTACTTATTTAAAACAGAATTTTACAAAATCCCAATTAAAACAATTATCTATTGATAAATTACGAGAAATTATTATTAAATTAAAACAAAAATATAATCTTTATATTGCCAAAGATGTATTATTAAAAACAGTTCCATTGTCACAATACAAAACACGATATACTTATTTAACTTCATTGAATAATTGGAATATTGATCCAAATGTAAAAATACCTACTTATGAAAACCCATTGAATTTTGATATACCGTATCAATGTGGTGAAATTATAACAAATTCATATATATTAGCTCCTTTTAGTGATAAAACAAATAATATATTTTCTATTTTATATAACTTATCTTTTCAAAATGTAGGAATTACACCAAATGATATACAATTTATTTATGTATTACAAAATAATACATGTACATATACTGGAAGAGTAGAACAATTATTTCCATCACAAAATAAATTAGAAATGATTGATTCTGCTTCATTTTGGGGTAGTTCAATTTTATCACCAACATCTTTATCTAATTTTATCAATACTAGAAAAAGAGTATATGATCCTAATTTTGCGATTATTCAGCCAGGTAGTTGGAAGGTACATTGTGGAAAATATCCTGCTAAATTTGGAATATTATTGTCATTTTATACATTTGTGTATAACAATAAAGCAAGTTTTAAACAATATTATAGTGTAGTATATCCATCTGATACAGATGCACAACTTGAAGTTAAATATAATGTATATTTAAATCAAGTATTGATATTAACTAAAAACAATAGTGATTTAATATTTATACCAATACAAACAGAACTTGGTGTATTAAATACAATAAAATATCCAACTGGATATTTAGTAAATGTTCCATTTGTTACAGATGATATTAGTAAATTAAAATCTATTAAAAATCAATTAAATATAAGAATAAATAAATATTTAGAATTAAATAATGTACAATTTAAATTACTTCAACCTTATATAAGTACATTTGTTTCTTATATTAATTATTCTTAATATAATTTTCCGTTATATGCATTATCATATTGTGTATAATTAGATATTCCTTTTTTATGCTGTATTTTACTTGTAGAATCATCTGGTTGTGGATTTAATATATTATATTGTTTATGTTTAATTAATTCGGACTGATTTGTAAAAGATTCTTTATAAAATTGTTTTTTAAATGAATTTGTTTTACCCATCACATAATTTAACCAGTCATTTGGAGATGTAGTTGTGGATGATGTTGAAGATGATGTTGAAGATGATGTTGAAGATTTAGACTTAAATAATTTATTAAAAAAATTTATAATTGAATTATTTGTTTGTTTATTGATTTCATATAAAATGAAAAAAATGATACCAATAACTAATATAATTTTAAATATAGTTAGAAATGTAGTAAAAGGTGATGTGTTTTCTTGATATTCAATTGGAGTTGTTAATGTATCATCTGCTGTATTTGTAATGTTCATATATATAATTTATTATAATATTTATAATAAATTATATTTCCTAAATTTTTAACGACGGAGTCCAGAACCTCCACGTCGTAATCCAGATCCTCCTCGGCGTAATCCAGATCCACCTTTACGTAATGTACTTGCATGATGAACAGGAGCAGCAGTTGATGCTAATTTACTTCCACCACGACGAGTGTATGGACCACCACCACGGCGACGAGAATGGCGTTTTCGGCTAAATCCACCCTTTAAATTATTTAAAAGACTAGTAAGAGACTTTGATGTAGGCATTATAATATATGTAAATATTTTAATATAATTCAAATATTTTTTTTTCTATATATTGAATTCTATAAAATGTTGTAATTAATGTTTGTTGTTCAACTATAACTTCAAATATATTTTCAATGTTAACAAAACATTCATTGATTCGATCAGATATATAACCAACATGTTTAAACACAGTTGGTATGATTTCCTCTTCTAATGTTTTATAGGTTAACTGAGGATTAACAATATATGTTTTATCTTCTTTTTTAAACATTTTTAATATTAATGAATTTAAATCATTTTGATATTCCTTAATGATTAAATGTAATGCCTTTAACGCATTTGCATAAATGTCAACAATATTATCACTTGTGCGTGGTATGTAATCTATTTTTTTTATGTCGATATCAGCATATTCCTTAACTAAAGATAAATCATATTCATAATTTGTAAATGATTGTGTAAACTGATGTAACATTTTAGTATACATATTCTCCATGTTAGGTGACATTTTATTGTATTCTTTTTTAATTGGATCATAAATATCAAAAAATAATGATTTTAATTCTGGTATATTATCTGGTTTATTAAAGTATAATAAAGAACGATCTGATTTATATTCTATTTTTGGATCAAATAAATTATCAATTAATACATAGACTTGATAAATTCTTATATAAAATTTAGACATATATAATGATATTTCTTTTGATTTTGGTATTTTATTAGCTATAGTTTTCATTAATTTATTACAATTATCATGTTTATTTAATGATTTTAACATTTCATCGGGTAATGATAATAAATAATTAAAAACATAATAATCTAATTCTGCAGTACTCATATTACTATTTAATTGTATACCATCTAACTCTGTTTCTCGATATATATCAGATAGTAAAGATTCTTTTATTTCGTCTTTTTTATCTTCTTTAATTTCTTCTTTAGGCTCTTCTTTAACTTCTGCTATTGGTTGTTCAATCTTTTTTTCAATAGGTTGTTCTTTTTGTTCTTCTAATTTTTTTAATTTAAGTTCTAATTGTTCTTGTTTGTATAATCGATCTTTTTCTATTTGTTCTAATTTTGTAATTCTATCTTCATTAAATTTTTTTATTTTTTCAAGTTCTATTTCTTTTTCTTTAAGTTCTCTTTCATGTTTAAGTTGTTGTTCTTTTAATAAGTATTCTTGTTGTATATTTTTTTCTTCAGGTTGTTCAAAAGGTTGTTCTTGAGATTGTTTAGAAGGTTGTTCAAAAGGTTGTTCAAAAGGTTGTTCTTGAGATTGTTCAGAAGGTTGTTGTTCAGGTTGTTGTTCAGATTGTTGTTCAGATTGTTGTTCACGTTGTTGTTCAGGTTGTTCTTCGTATTGTTGTTCAGGTTGTTCTTCATATTGTTGAGAAGGTTGTTCTTCGTATTGTTCTTGAGTTTGTTCTTCATATTGTTCTTGAGGTTGTTCTTCATGTTGTTCGTTTATATTATCAAGTGGTATTTCTTCTATGTTTGGATATTTTTCATTTGCATCTTGAATGGATTGTTTTATTTCTTGATTTTGTATTTCTTCATATCGTTGTTGTTCTTCCAATAATCGTTGTTCTTCTTCTTTTCTTAATCGTTCTTGTTCTATTTGTTTTCGTTCTTCTTCTTTTTGTAATCTAATTTTTTCAAGTTCTTTAAGTTCTAACGCTTCTTCAGATTCAAGTTCTTTCATTTTTTTTAATTTATTCATTTGTTTATGGTAATGTTCTTCAATAAGATGTTTATTTTTTATTAAATATAAATTCATTTGTTTTTGTAATCGTTGATCATTTGTTAACTGTTCATCTGGAATATCATTATAGGTTGATAAATATTCTTCAGGATTTAAATATTTATATTCATACATTTTTTCATCTAATTCAGGTTGTTTATAATAATCTTCTTCTTGATATTCAGTTGGATTAACATCTTGATAATCATCTTCTTGATATTCATTTGGAGGTTCTTCTTGATATTCATCTGGTGTTTCTTCATTGTATTCAATATTTGATGGAGGAACACTATATACATAAGGAGAAAACATAGGAACTTGAGTATAACTGTATGGATATATGTTTGGTGGAGGATGAGATTGATAAATAGGATTTAAATTTGAATATAATTGTGGAGTCTCTATATTAGACATCGCATTTGTATGATAAACTGGATTTATCATGGATGATGATTGTGGTGGATCTATGTTAGATATAGCATTTGTATGATAAATTGGATTTATCATGGATGAGGATGGAGTATCGATGTTAGACATTGCATTTGTTTGATAAATAGGATTTAGATTTGAATATGATTGTGGTGATTCTACATTAGACATAGCATTTGTATGATAAACTGGATTTATCATTGGTGATTTTGGTGGTTCAATATTAGTTTTTGCCTGATAAATAGGAATAAGATTTAATGGTAAATTTGAACCTACATTAGGCGTATAAGGTATTTGGTTGTAATAGATTGGATATCCTTGTATTTGATTTTGTAATTTCGATATAGGAAATAAATTGGGTATAGGAAATTGTTGATACATATATAAATAATATAAAAAATTGATTAAAAATAAATTAATATATAATTTAATAGATAAAAATATGCGTAAATCAAAACTTTGGTCATTATTTGATTCAGAAATTAAAAAAGATAAACCTATAGTTGAATGTGTATATACGAATGATAAATCATATGAATATTGTAGTGTATGTAAATCTAATCTTGGATTAAATGAAGATGGGTTTTATGTATGCTCTAATAATCAATGTGGTGTATTATATACTGATATATTGGATTTATCTGCAGAGTGGCGTTATTATGGAGTAGATGATAATAATCATGTAAATCCAACACGTTGTGGAATGCCAATTAATCCATTATTAAAAGAATCATCCTTTGGATGTGAAATTATATGTGAAGGTAAATCAAGTTATGAAATGCGTAAAATTAGTCGTTATGTAAGATGGCAATCTATGCCATATAAAGAAAAATCACAATATGATGAATTTCAACATATTTCTATTATGGCAAACATTGCAGGTATTCCAAAAATGATTGTTGATGAAGCATGTAAATATCATAAAGATATTTCCGAGAAAAAAACATTTCGAGGATTAAATCGAGATGGTATTATTGCTGCATCCATTTATATTGCATGTCGTATTGAAAAATATCCACGTACTGCTAAAGAAATTGCTAAAATTTTTAATTTAGATACAACAAGTGCAACTAAAGGATGTAAAAATGCAATGACGATTATCAATGAATTAGAACATGAAAAGCATGAAGATGATAAAGTAGAATATGCACAATATAATCCTTTATCTTTTATTGAGAGATATTGTAGTAAATTAAATATCAATAAAGAATTTACAAAATTATCACAATTTATTGCAATTCAAATTGAAAAAAAAAATATGATGCCTGAAAATACACCTCCTGCTGTTGCAGCTGGAATTATTTATTTCATTTCACAAGAATTTACTATTGGTCTTACTAAAAAGGATATCAATTCGATTAGTGAAATTAGTGAAGTTACTATCAATAAATGTTATAAAAAATTAGTATTGCTAAAAGATTTATTAATTCCTTCTGGAATTCGCGATAAATATCGATTATAATTATATTTATTTTCAATATATGAAGATATTTATTATTCCTTATCGTGATCGACCTGAACATAAACATTTTTTTTTAACTTATATTAAAAATGTTTTACCTGATGAAAATTATGAAATTTATTTTGCTCATCAACAAGACAATCGTCCATTCAATCGAGGTGCTATGAAAAACATTGGATTTTTAGCAATGAAACATAAATATCCTAATAACTATAAAAATATTTCTTTTATCTTTAATGATGTAGATATTATGCCTTATAAAGAAGATATATTTCATTATGATACTGAACCGAATATCATTAAACATAATTATGGATATGTTAGTTGTTTAAGCGCTTCTTTTGTCATCAAAGGAGAAGATTTTGAACGCATTGATGGATTTCCTAATATATGGTCATGGGGATTAGAAGATTATATTATACAAAATCGTGCAATTTCAAATGGTATTAAAATAGATCGAAGTCGATTTCGACCATTAGGAAGTAAATGTGTATTGCAATTATTTGATGGTATTACACGAAAAATATCCAAAAAACCAATTGAAACAAAAATCAATGAACATATACATGATGGTTTATCTAAAATAAAAAATTTGAAATATACTATAGAAGATAATATGATTCAAATTACACATTTTGATGCATTAACTATTCCTGATGAAACTACAGATTTTCCATTAGATAAAATTAATACTTTGTATAAAAAAAGATGGAGTTTATTTTAAGTGTTTACGAAATGTAAATGAATATCTAATTTCTTTACATTCTTTTTGAATTGGAATTTCATGTGTATATAATGCTTGAAAATAGCCAGCCATTTGTATGATTTTACCTGAAGTTGTTATTTCTTCATGTACAATCTCTTTGTTTTTCTTACGACGAATTCTAAAAATACGTTCTCCTCCATAAGATAATGCCACTACACCCGTATTTGGATCTAATGCCGATTCATCATCACTATGTGGACTAATATAATTATTTCCATCATTATATCGATTAATCAAAATACCATTAAAATCTGCATGAAACATTTCATTTATTTCATTCAATAGCACTGTTAATTTCTCACTTAATGGTTGTGATTTCATTAATTGATTTGAATATTTATAACCAATAGATTCATTTGAAAAGAATCCAACATCACGTTGTTGATGACATACTTTACCACATATAATAATTTCAGGTTTAATCAATAATTTATCATTAATTTCTTCAACACATTCTTGAATCATTTTTAAATCTTCATAATGACCTACTGATAAATGGGCATCTTCATTTCCAAAAACAATATTCATTTTTAATATATTATTTATTGAAACTATTTAAAGAAATCAATTTAATTTAAAAAAAATTTTTTTCAATATATAAAAAGATAGCAGCTACAATTAAATATATAATAACTGAATACCCAATACTAATACTCAAATGACGATGGTGATGAATAAATTTAGATAAACTTAAAATAGTAATAAATAAAATTATAAGAGATAAAGCCGTGCGTATTAAAAAATTAGAAATAAATTCTTTACTTTTTCCATCTTTTCGTAAATAATAAATACTAGGAATTAATGTAAATGGAAATGCCCATATGATTGCTCCATACATATCATCAATTTGATCAGTAATATACGTTACTAATAATACAGTAATGCCACCAACAATAAATACTTCTAAATAATTCATTATATATTTATAAATTTATTTTTATAATGATATATTATATGATTAATAGGGATTCTAATAATAGTATCATTAGAACAAATATAGTTTCTAAAAGTGTAGGAGGTAAAATAAAAAAAAATAAAACATTAAAGAAACGTAGAGGAGGGTTTTCATTTTTTAATGAAAGTGCATGTGATATGGAAAAGGAAAATTTAAACAATAAACGAAAAATGTTAAAAAAAGATGCACGCAAAGCATTATTAAATTATAGAGAACAATTTAAAAAATTATTAGAAAAATTAAAAGAAGATACTCGAGCAAAATGTAAAGAATATACTAGTGCACAAAAAGATTTATTATATCAACAATCCATACAAAAACCTAAAAAAGAAAATTCAATTTTTAGTAGTAAATTAAAATATGAAGGAGGATTAACGACCACCATGAAAAACAAATTTAAAAAAGAAATGAATCATCAAGAAAAAAAATTTAATTCACAAATATACAATATAGTTAATAAGTTATATCATGGAGGAGCTGATTCTGATTATTGCGCATCGATTATTAAAGAATATCAAGAAAAAGTAATAGAATTAAAAAAAAATTTTGAAGTGTTGTTGCATGAATATGCAGAAAAAAATTATCAAGAACCATTACAACAAGCAAGATCATTATACAATCAATGCGTATTACGTCATAATGAAGGTGATGCTGAAATTCCTATTGTATCTAAACCTAATATACCAGTACATAAAACAAGCAATACAATTGAATCTGACACTAAGAAATTGTTTGCAAGTATGATATCAGCTCCAACCTATGTAAACGGTAAAATACAAAAACCAGTGATTATTGCTCCAGGTAAATCAGAAGAAAAGAAAGAAGATAATAAATCACTTGAATCCAGACTTAAAATAGCAAAAGAGTTAATAGATGAAAAAAAACAGATTGAAGATACACTTGGGTTACCTAAACAACAACAACAACAACAACAGAACCAAGATTGCCATAAAGTAGAAATCGATAGTAAATCATATACAGAAGAAGAATTAGGTAAAGAATCAAAAGAAAAAAGAACAAAATTATTAGAAGAATTTAACAAACATTTAAAGGAAATAGATGGTAAAAAAGATAAAGATTTAAATGATAAACAAAAAATATGGAGAAAATGTCAATCAAAAATTAAGCAAATACTTAACAAAGATTAATTACAATGGTTGATATTGGTAATACCATCCCATGATAACCCACAATTAGTTGCCCATGTTTGTTTTTTACATAATGAATCTGAGCCGGTCCAATCTTGAGTTGTAAAATCCATAACTTCAGCACATTCATTTGATCCTAATTGGTGTGCATTGTAACATTTTTTACCTTCTCCTGTTGTTTTATCATAAGATTCATACCAATAATCAGGACAATCTGTTATTTCAGGAGGAAATGTAATGTTTTGTGAATTTGTACGCATCACTAATATACTAATCACAATAAAAAAGATAATCAATAAAATGAGTAAACCAACTCCTAAATATTTAATATTAATAAACATACATAATATTTATATTTTTTTAATATATATGTCAACCAATGGAAGAATAAATATTATGTCACCCCCCAATCAATTAGCTTTATACGACACTCCTCCTGAATTATCAAGCAGTTATACCGACGCATTAAATGGTGGATGGGAATCATCTCCTTTGTCAAAAGCTTTTTTTTCTAAAGAAAACATTAATATCATTCAAAATGGTATACGAGCAGGTGTATATCATATGTCAAATCAACAATACGTAATTGGAAATCAATCCTATGACGAATTAAAAATTATAATGAGAGCTATCTTTTTACAACATAGTGTTAATTTAGCAACAAATTTAAGCCAACAAATTCATGAATTAAATCAAATGGTATTGGAATATTGTGTACCACGTGTATTTGGAGAAGCAAAAGGATATATGAAATATGTATATGATGCAAGTACATTAGCGGTGCCAATGTCTCGTCCATTGTCAAGTAATAAGGAAAAAATATTAGAATTAAAGAGATTTATGTAAGATTTACCATTTTTTCTTTTTAACTTGAATAGGTGGTCCTGCATTACGTTTACGTGCTTTACTAGGATCATATATTTCTTCATCATCATCTCCTAAATCTTTCGATAGATCCCAAAATTCTTTAGATCCTAATTTAAATTTACCATGTGCTTCAGCTTTATACCAAAATATCATATCTGTTAATTTATTGGTTTTAGCATTATTGTTAATGACTAAACATTCATAATTTTCAGTACATTGATCCATGACTTGACAAAATGATTCAAATGTAGGAAACATACCTGCATAATTTTCATAAATACGTTTTCGATTGGTTAAATAAGGTTCTCTTAAAATAAATACATAATCAATATTTGTTCTTAAGTTAGGAGGAATACCTAAAGGATATTGCATTGTAATGATCAACATGATTTTCCAATGACGTCCATTCATGAACAACAAACGCATAAGTTTATCCTTTGCCCATCCAGCATCATATAAACAATCATCTAAAATACAAAAGGTACGAGGATCAATAGGAGTTTGATTAGTCTGAGTTTTAATGGCTTTAAGACATTCACGTTGTCGTTTTAATATTTTAGCAATTAATTCTTGATTGTATTCTTCATGTATAAATAATTTAGGTACATGTTCACTATAAAAACCGTTTCCTGCTTCAGTTCCTGAAATAACGGTTCCTATAGGAATATCTTGTTGATAAAATAATAAATCTTGTACTAAATAACTCTTACCAGTATCACGACGTCCAATTAATACAATTACAGGTCCAGCATTTTCATTTGGTTTAAATTTAATTTGACGCATATCAAATTTTTTTAATTCTAATGTCATATAATTCACATGTATAAAAAAATATTATGTCATACTACGAATTTATTTTTTTAAATTAAAAATCATCAATGTCATTATACTAAATAGTATCATAAATATACCAATGATGATTAAAGGTGTAGAGGATGCATCATCCTCATACATGTCCTTGTTTTTATTACTAATACCAACTGACATCATTATAACACCTACTAAAAATAAAATAAATAAAAAAGCATATCCTCTTTTCTTTAACCCACTGATTGGCATATAATATATATGATTATTATTTATTAGATAAATAAGTTAAAAATGAAAAAATATAATTATATATAATTCATTAATGGATAAATTATATTACAAAAAAAATAAAAATAATTTAAAACATTTAGAAATTTTAGAATTAGAAAATATTCAAAATTATATTCCAATCTATTCTACTTTTTTTACCTTAAATGATACAAATTGGAATAATATTAATTTAAATCATTTATGGTCAATACAAACAATTCATTCTAATATAAAAAACAATTCATATTATTGTACTTTAACCAATGAACAAGAAGTAAGTGAAAAACCAGTTTTTTTTAAATTTTCTCCATTAGTAGATCCATTTAAATATGTAATTGGTATGTATTCACTTGATAATATTTTAACATTACCTAATCTTATTAATAAATCAGAATGCAATCCTAAAATAAACGATGCAAATAATTCTGGATATACAGATGGATTTTTTTATTATTTATCTAGTAAATTATTAAATGATTATAATTTTGTACATGGTATTGATTTTTATGGAAGCTACTTAGCAATTAAAAATAATTTTCAATTTAATGTATATGATGATTTTGATTATGTTAAAAATGATTCCTATGTAATCAAGAATTATAATAAATTATTTAAATTCAATGAAGAATTAGGTCAAATTTTTTTTAGAGATTCTAAAACATCTAAACCTTGTCTAACTATTGAAGAAGATTCAAAAATTGAACTACCCATTTTTGATTTAGAAACATTAAATACTTCTTCTGTTGTATCTGAAGAATTAAAAGATGTTACCGATTCTTTTAAATGTGATGAAAACATAACGATTGATGAATCTAAATCAGAATGTAGTAATGATACAGAAGATAGTAAATCCATTGATGATGAATCAACTGTTGAATGGATTGAAGATGAAAAGGAAGAATCTTATAGTGACGATGATATCTCATATCAATCAGATGATGAAGTTGTAAATATGACAATATATAAATTACCAGTACATGTCATTGCAATTGAAAAATGTAAATGTACATTAGATCGATTAATTACTAATGATTTACCAGATAAAGAATTAATTGCTGCATTATTTCAAGTAATCATGATATTATTAACATATCAAAAGGTATTTGATTTTACGCATAATGATTTACATACTAATAATATTATGTACATTGATACAGATGAAAAATATTTATATTATTGTTATGAAAACATACATTATAAAGTACCAACTTATGGTAAGATATTTAAAATAATTGATTTTGGACGATCTATTTATCAATACAATGGAATTCAAATTGTATCGGATAGTTTTGGGCCAAATGGTGATGCAAAAACTCAGTATAATATACCACCATATGTAAATGAATCAAAACCATTGTTACATCCACATTATAGTTTTGATTTATGTCGTTTGGGATGTTCATTGTATGATGTGTTTGAACCAAATGATAAATCTTCAGTAAAAAAATTGGTAGAAGAATGGTGTAAAGATGATAAAGGACGAAATATATTATACAAAAAAGATGGAGGTGAACGATATCCAGATTTTAAATTATATAAAATGATAGCTAGAACTGTTCATGAACATACACCAAAAAATCAATTAAAGCGTGATATATTCAAAAAATTTATTTCTACTAAACTACCAAAAAAAGATAAAATAATGAACATTGATGAATATCCATCATTTAGTGTTTAATCATTTTTATTTATGTTATAAAAATGATTTAAAAAGGAGCTTTATCTGTAAAAACAGGTGCAATAATTTCCATAGAATCTTTGGATGGATAAATAATATCATAAATATAACAAGCGGCTATAGTTGAAATCATAACAGCAAACGAATCTTTTACAATCATTTTTAATGATTTATCTCCATGTTGTACTTTATTTAATACATATTGAAAAATGATATAACAAACGGCTACAATTAAACTAATTACAATTAAATTCATATACTTTTATATCAAATAATTATTCAAATCAAAAAAACGCATTATCTTGCATATTCTAATCCTACATTTCCTCCAATAAAATTTAATATATTGTATCTTTCCTCAATTACAATTAAATTGTAAGTATATTCATATAATTGAAAAATGGGTTTATTGACTCCAATTTGTTCACCTGTTTCTGGATCACATACAACTAAATAATTTGCATTAGGATCTACAATTGGTGGTATAGTTGTAAATTCAAGTTCAATTTTTGAATATTGGCTTAAATTGATTGAACCAGATGGTTGTAAATCGAAGGGTGATGTTTTTAAACAAAAATTGTAACAATACAATCCATCTAAATTAGAATATCCAAATCCATTTGATGCTAAATATTGCTGTTGATATTTATAAATATTAGATGGTCTAACTTCTTCTCGATATGATCCATCAAATGTAATTCCTAATGATAATAAAATATCTTTTGTATTTTCTGAATTAAAATCACCTGTACTAAATAATCCTGTATCATTTCCATTTGGATTTAATCCATATCCTAATGTTCCCGATGGAACATATAAGGTATTGTTTTCTCCTATATTAAAGTTATATGATCCTGAACAAGGACTATTTTCCATTAATCTAGGTAACATTTGAATATCATGGGGTAAATAATCATAAGGCCAATTAGTATAATTACTCCATTCATTTCTGGTTTTTACATCAGATCTTTGAAATAGTATCATCCAATTTAAAACCATACCTGTTGAATTTTGTAACCATACTTTATCACTTGTATTAATACCATAATATATAGTTTCACGTAATTCACGTACTAAATAATGTTGTGGTTTTAATATAAAAACTTGTTGTTCTGGAGTATCTAAAAAGCAATAAGTACATGATAAATGTACATCCATGTTAATATTGGTTGATGTATTGGTATAGTTCAATTCTGGATTAGGTGGAGTCTGTATAAATCGATAAAATTGATGATCACTTAAAGTGAAATTAGGTGCAACTACTGGATAATTGTTGGTTGAATCAGTTACATCACGTATTTGAAATAATTCTTGAATCGGTCTACATGTAATTTCAATTTGTAATTCATTGTATTGTAAGGATGCTAATGGAAATGATTGTTGAGAAGTTAAACACCACCATAATGGCAATGGAATATAAAGTTGTCTACTACGTATAGATGGTTCTGCTCCAGTAGTAGCTGTGGTATAAATAGCATTTGGATAGGAATCAACTCTTTTATATGCATTTGCAGGATCATATAATTCGGTAACATTACCGGTCATTTCATCCCATTTTTTTTTTGCAGTAGCACTTAAATCACGATTTGCAAGTGCAATCATTTGTGTTCCTGTAATTTCTTGTAACAATGCACCTCCTACGGTAACCCTAATACGTTTAATTAACTGTGCACCAATGTTTTTAATCCATTTAAATTCATAAGGTATCCATCCAAATAAAGATCCTTGAGTACAATCAGATGGAGGAAAAATAGGGCTATAAATATCAGGTAAAGTAACTACTAACATGGTATCTGTTAATAAATCAGCATAACGTTTTACTTTAAAATTAAAAATGGAATCAGATGATAAATTAATTTGTCTTAAACCTTCATAATCTAATCTAAAATTTTGTAATCCAAAGTTTGTAATTCTTTTGTAGGTACTTGTCCAATATGTTTTTTGAGGGTTACCATAAATGAATATATTTTGGCTTCCATAAGCTTTAATATTTAATAAACCACCTGGCATTTATTATAAAGAATTATTTTAATTTACAAGTTTTAATTTACAAAAACTAATTTATTGTCATTGAATAAACTATAAATAGTTAATAATGGAGTAGAATGATATACATAACATGTATTTAATTTATCAGGATGTTCATTTGATAATATTTTTACTAATTGATTGATTAAATGTATATAAGTAATAGCATCAGTAGATGTAAATTTTTTCATATTCAAATGAATATCTACTTTATCTTTAGATTCAGAAAATACATATTTAATATGTTGGATTATATTTTTTTCACTTTCTATTTTTAATATTTTTCTTAAAATGGGATAGTCAATTATTATTTTATCATCCATATGAAAACATCCTAAATGTAAGGATGGTTCAATTGATTTAATTTTTTCATTTGTATTTTTAAAATGTAATTGAAACATTATAAAATAAATGTATTATTTTTTATATATTTTATCTAATTCATAAATTAATTGTTTGATATTATAATGTTGATCAATGTATCTTTCAAATCGTATTATTTTTTTTAAATCATATTTCATCTTTTCTATATATTGTATATGATTGTTTCTATATTCTTCATTCATTTTCATTGTTTCAATTATATCTCGATAAGATGATATTAAATCCATTCCTAAATATATAATTTTAAAAATATATTTAAGTTGTTTTAATATAAATATTATGTAATTTATTTACAAAATAATGACCAATGGATCGAATATCATTATAATGTTGTATAGGTAAAAATTTAATAACATAACGATAATCTTCAACATCTAAAATAGTATGAATAGGTATTGGTTTATGTTTTTTATCTTTGAAAATCATTTTTTGGAATTCATCTGGGTTCAACAATGCATAAAAATACATAACATAATCATTATGAAATATTTTTTGATTAGGATTTATCATAGCAATTAAATTATTACCAATTAATGTATGCCTTAACAGGTTACCTTCATCGTAATTATAATTTGGGGTATGTTTACTAAGTTTATTTTTTATTTTGATATGATCTGGATTTAAATCAAAATAATGAAATATAATGTTAGAACATTCATATTTTATATAATATTCATGCATTTCTTTTTCATTGGAAACAAAATATTTATTTGTCATGTCATATTTGCGATTCAATACTAAACCATAATCCAATAATACTAATTTCATTCCAAATGTAGGGATTCTATATTCTTTAAATACTGTGATTGTTTTATTTTCTGTAAATACAATTCCAATATTATTTTTATGTAAATCATTATGACTATATCCTTTTTTATGTAAACAATAAGTAACATAAAAATATTGAATGAATAATGAATACCATACTTCTTTTGGCTTTTTTATTAATTCTTTGCTATATTGTAATATAGTTTTATCTACAAGTGAATAAATCATACGCAAACAATATTTACTATTCATTTTTTTATCATAATATTCTTTTGTTACTTGATTTAAACCTTGTTTATATGAATCTGATTCTATTTTATTATGATGTTTATGTTTACAATTTTCAATAATATCATATTCATATAATTTCATAATATGATTAGGACATTCTTTATGCATTGTAGTTGCAAACTCAATTTCGCGCCATACAGGGGATGATAAATCTTTTTTAATTTCTTCTTCTGTAATATTTTCAATTTTCATTGCATATTCTTTATCATTGTATTTTACTAAAAAGGTATCCCCAAATGCTCCAGATCCTAATTTTTTTATAATTTTATATTTATCTAATTTTGACATATATATTTATTAATATTAAAATATCATTTATGAGCATTGTTCTTCTTTTTTAAAGCATGATGTTTCTTGATTCTTTTACTTTTCTACTTTTTTATACATCAATATATTTATTAAAAAAATATAATATTATAATAATCGAATCATTAATAATATATTATGTACATGTTGAATGAGTTGATAATGTATATCTTTATCTTCTTCTTTATAATATATTGGAGTAATATTTGTACCATCATCAAAATCATGTTCTAAA
>JACCDX010067778.1_pt1 | contig 27315 bp, 45 predicted proteins | sample 7449681 | NCBI WGS metagenome assembly JACCDX01 (sample SAMN15323450, study PRJNA562643) | freshwater metagenome | isolation source: river surface water | place: USA:Blue River Watershed | collected 2017-08-18
CAATGTCCCCGGGCGCCCCTAGCACCCCGGACACCATGCCGCGCAGCGCGGCGAGCGGGGCGTTGGCGGCCGCGCGGCGGTCGTTCTGCTGTGGTTTGCGGCGTCCGGCCGAGCGGTAGCCAATGTAAGCGTCGGTTTCAGCCATAATACGCGCTCCTGATTTGTGCTAGACCCCCGCGAGCAAAACCCACCTTGAAAGGAAGCATAGTTTCTGCTCTCTGTACGCGGTCGAGTTCCGTCTTCTCGCGTAGGAGGACGCGGCTCTGGGGTGAAACGCCCATGCGGTCTTGCAGGTCGTACAACTCGCCGAGGGTGCGCGGGTTCAGCGCTTTTATTTTGTCGTAAACCGTGTCCATCGGCCTGGGTACATATTCGATTCCGAGTTTCTTGACGGCTTTTTCCGTGGCAAGCGAAGGCTCGTAGTTCAGGTCGTAGATGCGCTTAACGTGCTCGGGGGTTACGTCTCCGTGAATTTGGGCTTCCACATAATTGGTCGGGTCGCGAAGGGAGAGTTTGTTCTTCAACGACGCGGGGTCTTCCAAGAAATACAGCTCGGAGCGCATCAGCGGCGAACCCCTCAAATCTGTCAGAACCCTGGGCACCTGCCTCGGAAGACGCTTGAGGAAGCCCTCCCTCAAACTCTCCTCGCCCAGCGGCTCCAACCCGTATTGACGCATAAGCGACTGAAAGCCCGCCGGAGAACCCACCCTGTTCAGCTCGTCGTATTGACGCGCCAAGTCCCAAAGCACGGAACCCTCCGAAACGGACATGTTTTGCGGCAGGTCGCCCCGCAAAATCTCCCTCGCATTCGCGTACAACCCTTTTGTGCGGTCCAACGAGTCGTCCAGCGTGACGGTTGTGCGCGCGCGGTTCTCGGGATGCAGCTCCAAAGCGTATTGGCCGTATTGCGGGAGCGTGCTTTGTGGCGCAAAGTGCTGCACACCCCGGTCGGGGTAGTAAGAATTGAACCGACCCTTGAGCGTGGCAAACGGGTCGTCCGTCAAGTACCCGTAGGTCTGCCCCTTGTCGCCGAAGATCTGCGGTTCCGCTACGGCGCGAACTTCCTGGGAACGCTTCGGACCCGATGGGGCCCCGGTGCGTTTAGATTCGTGCACGCTTTTGAGCCGCCCTTCTTTCAAGTCGGCGAGCGACTTGCGTCTAATCAGCACCGTGGCGTCTTCAAGCGCCTTTAGCTCTTGCGCGTTCAGGGTGCGTGTGAGCGCCTCACCGGCGGGGCTCTGCGTAGAAGCGCGCAACACCGGGGCGAGCTTCTGCTCAGCGGCCCGCGCCTTGGCTATAAAGCTCAAGATACTCATGAGTTGTTTTCAACCATGGCAGCCGCACGCCTTGAGTTGGGCGAGGCCGCCTTTGCGGTAGAGCTGAGTGGACTCTTTGACGTCTTCGGGGCGGATCTTGCGGGCGCGGGTGGTCATTGGTTCCTGCGACCCCCGACCCATTGTTGAATGCCCGTACACGCGCCCCGAGCGCGGATCCACGAGCACCATCTCGGCGTGCGGGGCTTCGCCGGTCTGGGCGGCGCGCTTCTGGGCGTAGTAGTCGGCCACGCGACGCTGCGGGGTCAGGAAGAGCTCCTCAGTCGGCGCGGCGGGCACACCAGCGCGGCCCGGCAGGGCCACTTCGACCTCGATCATGCGGCCCGCCATGTCAAGATCCGCACCCCGGGCCGAGTCATAGAACCGGGGGTTGCGCTGCATCTCGTAGATCAAGCGGTTGACGTCGCGCTCGCCGTGAATCGAGGAGTCCAGCGCTGACGCCGGGGTGTAGCCCGCGCGGGCGTTCTCCGGCAGGTACTGCTCCACCATGCGTTCAAGCTGTTGTGGCGTTGCGGTGTTTTTGAACCGAGGCTGCAACTTGACCACTGTGCCCCCGCGCTCTTGAGCGTAAGAGGCCGCAGCCCCCGGGTCGCGGGTCATGTAGAGCGGCTGCGTGACCTCAGCGCCCGGGGTGTAAGTGCCGCCGTGGTACATGACGGGGGCGGTGCCCCGGTCACCGGCGTAACCCCGGTAGAGCCCCTGCAGCATGGGTTGCTCCTTAGCGGTGGAGGCGGCAGCGCGCTGGGCGAGGATGTACTCGCGCAGGGCTTTGAGGGCTGAAGAGATTGGAGGCATAGCGGGTTACCTCTTACCCTTTGCAGCGGCGCGCATGTTGTCCACCAGGTTCGGGTACGGGCGACCGGCCTCCCGAGCGGCGCGCTTGGCGCTCGCCTTTGCGCCGGAGCCCAGAGGCTTTGCGGCGGGCAGGTCGGCGGGGCGCTTCTTGTCCCAGGGCGGCTTTGCAGCGGGTTTATGCGGCATACGGATTCAGCCTTTCCTTGCGCGGAGCGCGCTCACACTCCCGGTCAACGGCACGCGGCAGCTCAAACCACCCGTCGTTGCGGAGGTAAATGATTGCCTGAGAAAAGCAGTCAACGTATTCATCGTGCTCGGCTACCGGGAACTTTGACAGCTGCTTGAGGAACGGGGCCGCCCAGCTCACGGGCTGGCCTGGGTTCTTCTGCGACTCCGGCACCCACAAGATGCCCAGCTCGAGGGTGGGGGCGGCCTGGTGGGCGCGGGCAACTTTATCCGCCGCACCTGGATTATACCCCACCGCCGGCACATTCGCCAAGCGCAGGTCCTGCAGCAGGCTTTGCCCGCTCGCTTTCGCCTCCACGAGTATGCGGTCCGCGCGACGTGCCCGACCCCAAGGGTTCTGCTTTGTAGGCCCTCCGCCGTACTCCTGCCCCCAGTCGGCCACCACACGCTTGCGCAGCTCGGGGTAGGACAGGTGCTCGTCCCAGGCATCGAGCAGCAACGCCTGCCGCTTGCCCTCGTACGTGAACACGCCCCAGACCTCACACCCCGTGGGGTCGCCGCTGGTCCGCTCGGTAAACGCGGTGTCGTAGCTCTGCAGCACGTACTCAAACACCGGCAACCCCCGCTCCGCCACGGGCCAGAGCCGGAAGTGCGAGGTCTTCAGTATGCCCCCGTCGGCGGGGGTGGGGTCCTGCTGCAGTTGGCCGGCGGTGCCGTAGGTGCCTAGCAGCTGCTTGAGCTTGGTGATCTCCTCGGGGCCGAAGCGCTCGGGGCAGATGAGCTCGCCTTTCTGCCGCCGGGGGTCGTAGGTGCCGAGCACGGTCTTGCGGCGCACCCCGTCCCACTCGGCCGGAATCATGATGTGCTCCCACCCGCCGATGTCGTTCAGGATATGCCCCGAGATGTCGGCCTCGTGCAGGCGCTGCATCACGGTTACCATTGCATCGGTCTTCGGGTTGTTCAGCCGCGTGCTCCAGACGACGTCAAACCACTCCAGCGCGGTCTCCCGCATCGCGTCGCTCTGGGCGTCCTGCGCGCCGTGCGGGTCATCCAGTATCAGCCGCGAGCCGCCCTCGCCAGTGGCCGTACCGCCCACCGAGGTCGCGAGCCGGTAGCCGGTTTTGTCGTTCTCGAAGCGCTGTTTCGCGTTCTGGTCCCCCGCCAGGGTGAACATATGCCCCCAGCGCTCCTGGTACCAGGGGGACTGAATCAGGCGCCGGGCCTTCAGGTTGTCGCGTATTGACAGGTTGCCGGAGTAGCTGGCGGCGAGGAACTTCTGCTCCGGCTGCGCTATCCACTCCCACGCACACCACGCCACGCTGACGATTGTGGACTTGCTGTGCCGGGGCGGAATGTTGATGAGGAGTCGCTTTATGTCCCCCGCGCTTATCGCCTCCAGGTGCTCACAGATAGCCTCAATGTGCCAGCTGCCGATGAACGGCACCCCCGGCTCCATCACCGGCCACGCCTGCCGCACGAACTCGTACAGCGAGGCCTCGGCGCGGCGCCGGTCCTGCTCCCGCTGGACTAGGCCCAACAGCGCTGCGGGGCTGAGCGGGGCGTTCATTGCAGCCTCAGCTCCCCGCTCTCATACCGCTCCCGCTGGTCCATCGCGTTATGCCGCCACACCCCGGGCTCCAGGTCATCCTGCTGCGGGCAGCACCAACACGCACACGAGGCCTGGTGCTCGCGCCAGTCCCCCAGCGGAATGACGTGGCACGCGGGCAGCGCGTCCTCGGGGTGCTCGGCGGTGGCGCTCACTGCAGCGGCTCCTGCACCGCCGAGCGTATTACCCGCACCGCGTCCAGCTGCGCGCTGACGCCCCAGGCCGGCTGGCCCGCAGAGTCCAACTCCCGCCCCAGGGCTTGCAGCTGCTCGGCGTACGAGCCCAGCAGCGCCAGCACCCGCTCGCGTTCGCGCAGCGTGTCTGCGCTTTCGGTTATTTTAACCACAACCACAACAGCGCTCCCCCCGTAACCACCAACGCAACCCAGAGCGGCAAAAACACAAACAGAGCCGCCAAGCTCAGCACAAACCCCACCACCGACATCCAGCTCACCAGCGACTCCAAGCAGTCCCGCGCAAAGCGGCTCATTTTGCTGCACCCCCGCCCGGCCCGGCCGAGGCCTTGCTGAGCAGCGTCTGCATCTGCGCCAGCTCGGAGTCCGACATGCCCTTCAGGTCGATGGCGGCCAGGGCGATTGGCCCCCCGCCCGCGCCGGTGTGTTCCTGCGTCACTTTGTCGCCGTACACCTTGGGCAGCATCTTTGACAGCTTCCACTTCAGGGTGTCCACCTGCAGCCGCTTGCTCGCAATCACGTCCGAGCTCAGCGGCGCGAGCACCTGCTTCAGCAGCGGGGTGCCGTCCGCGTTGAACAGGTAATTCCCGTCCGGGTCCTGGGCGTGGATCGTGATCATGGAGTGGGTCTCGGCCGCGATGCGTTCAATGCGGTCGCCGAGCAGCGTGTAGCCTTTCGCGCGCGCATCCGCGTATTGTTGGCCGAGACCCCGGGGATCCCCCGCCACCCAGTCCAGCACCGTGGAGGGGTGGGGGGCGTCCGGGACCCGGCGGCAGGCCTCCTCCAGGCTCTCCCCCACGCTCAGCACCTGGCACAGGTCCGCCATGACCTCCGCCCGGGGGCGCTTGGGCCGGTCCGCTTTGGGCTTGGCGGTGTTCGGCCGCTGTGCTAGCGGCGACTTTTTTGCAGGACTGTTCATGTTGCGTATTTTACCTTGCTTCTGTTTTTGCGGCAATCGTTCGGCTCTTCGAGAGAGGGACCGAACGAACGATCACTTTCACCTAGGGACAAAAACCCACCGAACGATCAACCGAACGATTACCCCAACTGACACTCCGATCACCTGCGTAGTGGAGCCACGAGTGAGCTCCCTACTACGCCGATCTGAGGTGTTTCCGGCTGGTGCGGGGTCAATGGTTCGTTTACCGATAGTTCGCCGAACCATTACCGAACCATTACCCCGAACGATTAAACTTTTTCCGGCACAAACGCCACCCATTTCCGCTCTTCCGCATCCCACCGGTACACCAATACCAGGCGGTCGCCGGGGGCTTGGAAAACGTTGACGGTGGTGGCGTTGGGCATGACCTGCGCGGTGTAGGCTAGCGCGCCCCCCATGTCCGGGACCGAGCCACGCGGCACGTGCAGATCGACCGTCAGAGAGTGAAAATTACCGACCACGCGTTCAATTGCGCAGCCCAGTTTGGGGGTTTGATGGTACATGTGAAATTCTCCTCAAGGTTGTTGAAAAACTAAAACTTTAGTAGGTGCCCCCTAAAGCGCATACCTACTCTTCTCGTGCGCAGCGGCCACGTCTTCGTTCACGCGCAGGTAGTGGTTGGCGCGGCCTTTGGGGTTCTCCAGCTCGACCCGCTCCAGCGAGCCATCGTTCAGCAGCGAGGTGACGGCGCGCTCTTTGCGCTCCTGGGAGGCCTTTACGCCCCCCTGCGCCACGGGCAGCCGCTCGTAGTGCGAGCGGGAGTGGCCGGGGTCCCGGCGCACCAGCTCCAGCAACCCGTCGCAGATACGCACCCAGTCGTCCAGCTCTTTTTGCTCCTTGGCGTCTACCTTGAGCTGGGCGCGCTCGCCGGCCTTAAGCGGGCGGGCGGTGGAGTGGCTGAACCAGACGTCCCGCTCGTACCCCAGCACGTCCGGGTGCCGCTCCCGGTGCTGCACTAGGTCAAAGGTCAGCTCGCTGAACGCGGTCGGGAACCGGACCTTGGTGGGCTTGAGCACCCGGGGGCTCTCGGCGTAGTCGCCGTCCTTAAACACGGTGTACACGCCCTGCGCGTCCCCGGTCCAAGCCGACGCCCCCCGGGGGCTGAGTTGGTCCGTCTCCGCCATGCCGTTGGCCTTGGCGGCATGGCTGACGATAATGACCGGGAAGTCGACAAAGGCTTGTTTAATAACGGCCATAGCGCGGCCCACCTCCGCGTTGTCGTTTTCATTCTCTAACTCAAACACCGCGTTCGCCGTATCAAACACAACCAGCGGCAGCGCCGCGTAGGATGTGCCGTCTGCCTTGGGGTTGTCAACCGTCCAGCTGCGGTACTCGGCCGCGACCTGCGCCACGACTTGTGGGTCCAGCCGCTGGGCCGCAATTACGCGCAGCCGCTGCTCAAAGTCGGGGGCCGGGTGCCCGGTGCAGCCGTAAGCGTACACCGAGTAAACCGTCCGCTGCACCTGCACCACGGACTCGGTGACGATGATGACGTTGCGGCGGATTGCCGGCCGCAGCACGTAGTCCGGGGTGCACAGGTGGGCGGTGGCGAGCGCTAGCGGAATGACGAGGGTGGTCTTGCCGACTCCGGGAGCGCCCGCAATTACGTTCACCCCCGTTGACATGAAGTCGTCAAAGATGTACTCAAACATCGTCACGCGCTCAACCCCCGCGTGCGTCGCCTGCGTCAGGCTCAGGGGGTGCGGGGCATCGTCCGGGTAAGGCGGGGGTGCGTCGCTGCTGGGCTTAGAGCCCTTGTTGCCCGGCCAGCCGGAGTCCAGCGCGGTACGGAAAATCGAGCGGTACGTTATTGAGTGCGGGGTGTCAATGTCCCGGTCCCACTTGCGGCGCTGCGCTGCCGCGTCAAATTTGTCGCTCCGCGCGCTCCACTCCGTCCACACCCGGTAGCCGTTCTCGCCGTAGGGCTTGAGCACCATGCCCACATTCACCCACTGCTCGTAGTCGTCCGCGCCTATGTACCGCAGCGCGGAGCGCAGGTCGTCAAAAGTTTGCGCCGTCGCTATTGGCACCCCGCCCCGCTCCGTCAGCGAGTAGGAGGTCGGCGCTCTTCCCTTACTCTGGATGAGTAAGGGGAGTGGGGAGGGGTTAACGGGGTTAGTCTTTGAGAGCGGCGAGTGCCCCGCAGCCCACTTGTACTCGCCCGAGGGGCCGAGCGTAGGCGCTACGCAGACGTAGCCGTGGTGCTTCAGGTCCAGCCCCGGGCCCAGCTTGCCCGGGAAGGCGAGCGCGGGGTCAGCGGTGAACAGGCGATGCTCCCCGTTGCCCTGCGTCACCGCCACGCAGTCCGAGTGCAGGACGCCATGTTCGGCCTGCAGCGCCGCGAGCGACTCCCAGCCCCCGTTCTTCGGGTCTATGTCCAGCGCGAGCAGTCCGGAGGCCGAGAGGTTGAGGCCTATGCCCGCGTCGGGGTCCGTCGCCCACCAACGGCGGATGGTGTCCTCGTCAACAGTCGCATCATGATGGCCGTTGGGGGCTAGGTGGTGGTGCGGGTGCTTGCCGGCCTTGTGGCCTTTCTCGTCGTTGGGGCGGCCGCAGCGACACTGGCCATGCGAGTCGACTGACCAGACGGGCAACACCGCCCAGCCGCGCGCCGCGTAAGCCAGCGCATAGTCGAGTGCGGTGGGGGTGGGCGCCGTAGAGGCATCCCACAAATGTTTGGGGGTTCGGGTAACCATAGCGTTGAGTTGACCACTTTCAATGACCGAGGTGAAGAAAAAAGGGTAGACCCACCGGCGGAGCGCTGGTCGGGCGCTTTTCAGGCTGCAGACCCTAAGCCGGGGTTCCGGGGGTAATTCTAGCGCTGCGGGGGCGGCGCTTGGGCTTCGGCACCGAGATCGCAACCTCCTCGGTGTAGAATGAGTGGTCGTTGAAGCAGTGCCTGCGGCGCAGGGGGCGCCCGTCGCGAGTATGGGTCTGCTTGACCTCGGTGGGGGCGCCGCAAAGCGGGCACTTCACGGTGGCGCCCCCACACCCACAGCCCAGCAGAGCCACGCGATCTCAAAGAACGGGCGCCCGTCCTCAATGTCCGTGCCTACCGCAACGCACGGCAGCAGGAACAACGTGTATCTGTTTGTGCGGGTGTAAATCATTCGTCCTCCTCATCCATGTGTTCCTGTATCAGTTGGTGTTTGACGACCTCCAGTACCCCCAGCACGGTCACCAGCGGCATCGACTCGTGGTACTTGTAGATCACATCCAGCAGCTCGTCGGTCAGCCCTTGTGCGAGTTTCAGCGGGGTCATGCTTGCCCCCTTGCGCGGAGGGCTTCGGCAACCCTCGCCTTACGCTCTGCGGCGACTGCCGCGTCGATCTCAAACTCGATACGGTCTACGATCTCAGAGCCCAGCGCGTCGACCAGCTGCTCCATCGTGTCGCCGTGGCCAGTGGCGAATCCGAACTGGATCATCCAAGCGGCCAGCTTGTTGCGCTCAGCGTCGGCAACCAGGGCGGCAAAGCGTTCGCACCACACATCAAACGGGGTGCTTATAAGTGGCCCAGCCTCCCGCGCCATGCAGGTGATGTCTTCTCTGTTCATAGCTTTGCCTTTCCCGTCAACACCCAAACAATCGGAAACATAAGCAACCGTATAAGTCGACCAAGCATTGAAGAACCGCCTTGCGTATCAAACTCAATCGTGTACTCCTTGTCTTGGCGGTTCATAGGTTTTGCCCCCTTGCTCTGATGGCGGCGGCGCATGACTTGGCGGCGGCAAGCGTCTCAAACATGTGCGATTCGCCCTCGACCACCTTCGCGCACGCCTCACGTTCTTCGGCCTTGGCCTGAGCCAATCCATCGGTGAGGATGTTGACTTGTCGTTCCATGGCTTCCATTTCAGCGGGCCATGAGTTGCGCTCTTTGGCAATGGCTTCGGCAATCATCGCCTTGACCATCGCTTCGTCAAAAGTTGCGGTGATGTTCATTGAGGTCCCCTTGCGCGTATGCCTGCGGCGCTAAATGTGCAGCCATCATAAAACCGCTGGTCATACTCCGGCTTTGTTGGCCGCATGTCTTCACACACCTTGGCGCACGCCTCACGCTCGTCAGCACGGACAAGCTCGGCAAAGCGCGTAAGCAGTTCGTCAACCATGTGATGTGTATGAAAGATGCAGTTGGGCTGGTGCTGCTGCGATTTCTCGTCAACAACAAACCCAGCCTCCCGCGCCCATGCAATTACTTGTTCTCTATCCACTGTTCTTCTCCCGCAGCTTGGCCTCGATGGCGCGGGCCACCTCCGACAAGTTCCAGCATTCTTCCTGTGGATCGCAGGCGTTTATTTCCTCATCCGTCAGTCCCTGCCACTGGCGCGGCTGCTTCAGGCGTTCGTTTTCGTCATGCAAGCGTCGCAGTTCATCAAGCATCTCGTCGTGCAGCACGGTAAGTGCAGCACGGTACGGAGCGCCCGGCAGCGCTTTTTGTGCGGTACGGCACCGATCTTCAAATGTGGTCATTTGTCCTCTCCAAGTGCCTGCTTGGAGGCGGTGATAGTCGAATCTCGATGCTCACTTGCTGTCTGATATTCAAGCCGTGTCGCAAAGTTTGCAGACACGACGGTGCTGTTTTCCACCGCCTCCACCGCCTGCCGCAGCGCAGATTCAAGCGTTGTGATGCGCTTCTCTTGGCCAATCATCACTGCTGCAACAAACTCTGCCGAGGCTTTGTTTTTCTTGCGCCATTCTTTTTGGCTTTCTTCTAGTTCATGCAGCCTTCGCAGTTCGGCGGCGGCTTCTTTGACAAGGCCGGGGTCTTCCGTTCCAGACTGCTCGTCGAAGATAAAACCAATGAACGGCACGGCTTCCAACAGGTCGGCAATCCGCAGGGCTTCGGGTTGTTGGGTCATTTCTTCTCTCCTGTGATGCCGTGGGCGGCGTCTATCAAATCAAAATACCGGGCGGCATCGGTGTAGCGCCCAGTTGCTCGATCAATCACTGTGCCGTCGCGTCGCTTGTCAAAACCCAAATGCTCTTTGATGAGTGCGTATTTCTGCTCATCGGTCAGCGGCTGGCGCTGTGCTGCGGGTGGGGTGGTGTAGAGGGGCTGCACAGTCCACCCTTTGCGCTTCCACATTTCGACCTGTTCAGGACGGCCCGTTCTTGCATAAACGCCTTCATGTCCGATGCCGTAATCGAACGGATGAACTTGCCACGCCACCGGCTCCTGCTTCTCAGCCTCCTCGATTGCGGTGCGGAGGGCGGCGATCAGTTTCTCGCGTTGCAAATGGGTCAGGTGGTCAACGCTACCTTGCTCAACAACCTCCAGCGCCTGCTTCATTGCTTCGATAGTCATCCCACAATCCTCGCGTCAAAGGTCTCGCGCAGCTCTTCCACATATTCATCCCCGAGGCTGCACATCTTGGGGTTGGCCAGAATCTCGCGGCTGGTGTAGACCTGGGCATCGCCTTCACCGTTGGCCACATCGCGGCCTTCGATGACGTAGACGGCCGTCCACTGGTCAAGGCCGTCCTTGCGCTCCCAGGGCACCAGGTCAGGATGCAGGACATGGCTGTCGCACTTTGTCTTGCGCTGGCCATCCGGCGAAACTTCAGTCTTGCAGTCGCACTCAACGACCGGCTCCTGCTCTGGCTGCTGCGCCGCTTGCCACCCTGCCCATGCCCAGTACGCGGATGAGTTCAGCCTGAATGGGTTGGCGCTGTCGTCATAGTCAGCGTTCCACCAATTGTTGAACGCTTGCGGGATGTTGTCCCACTCGGACTGTGCGGGTTCCTGCTCTGGCTGCGCCAGTCTCTCGCGCAGGTTGTCAATTGCGGCATAGACCTCTTCGTCGTGGTTGGTTAGGTCAGTCACCAATTCCAGCGCATCCAGCGCCTGCTGCATCAAGTCTCTGTCAGTCATGCCGTCCTCCAGATGCGGTAGCCGTTGGCCTCACGCTTGGACACCAGCGTGATGCCGTAGCGTTTGGCGTGAGCGTAGGCGGCAGTGCGTGCAGAGCTGGGGATGCCGTCGGCGAAGAACGAGTCGCCGACCTCCATCTGCATGAAGGGGTATTTCGTGTTGCCGTGCTCAGTTGGCAGCGGCACGTTTTTCTCGATCTTGTACTGGCTCATGCCTGCCTCGCTTTCAGCATGGCGTCGGCCACGCGGTATGCGCGCACGGCCAAAGCGTCCATGTTTTCGTAGTGCCCTGTTTCCTCGCTCTGCGCTGCAAGTTCACCTTGCATCGCCTTGGCCGCAAAGTAGTCGCGCAGCGTCATGCCCCCTTCACCCCAAACGTCCACACCCTCTTTGGTTTTTATGCTGGCGTTGGGGAACGCTGGCCCACCTGTGTTTTTATCCATGATACGCTATGTCCTTAAAAAGTTGCCGCCCTTGCTTTAACCCCGGGGCGAGCGTTGCGGGGGTTTCAACTTTATCTCAACTCCAGAACTCCTGCAAGACGTTCCAGTACCGGCTCTGTTTCCGCACCAGGACTGATTTCGGCATCTTGGCTTTGCGGGGGTAGAACTGAAGGGATTGCGCCGGGGCCGGCAGCCTGACCGCAACGTTCCGGTCGGCGAAAAACTGCGCGTCAAAACCGCTCGGCTCCTCGGTGTTGATAAACGCGGTGGCGTCAATGCGGGCGTTTTCGGCGGTGGTGCACGCATAGCTCACCATTAGCACCGGGTACTCGTGGCGCCGAGTACGTAGCGCGACGCAGTTCACTTTGTGTACTTGAACTTCAAACGTGGCGCCCTCCAGCGCTTCCGCCCCCGTCATCGGGTCCGCGGGTGTTAGGCTCCGCACTCCGGGCAGCAGGGTGCGCTTTTCCCGGGGCGGGGGAGCCTTAGCCTCTAGCGGCTCGAGCGGGGCGCCCTGGCGCACATAAGTGTCCACCGCGTCAACCCCGCCCAGCCTTTGGTAGTTGCCCACGTAGTCTAGCACTAGGCAGTTCTTTTTGCCGGGGCTGAGCCGGGTGCCCCGGCCCTGAATCTGCACCCATAAATTTGAGCTCACCGTAGGGCGCAGCACGACTATGCAGTCCAGCGCCGGGAAGTCGAACCCGGTCGTAATGGTGTCCACCGAGCAGAGCACGCGCAGCGCGCCGCTCTTAAACTCGCTTAACACATGCTCGCGGGTTGAGGGCGACATTCCCCCGGTTAAAATGCCCGCGCGCCAGCCGGTTACGCGCCCTATAACCGCTGCGGCACGCTCGGCCGCATTCACTGTCGGGCAGTAGACCGCGAAGTGCTTGCGCGCACCCGCCAACGCGGGCAGGGACTCCGCCACCCCCAGCAGCCAATTGTCGGCCTGCGTCGCTGCAACCTGCTCAAGCGCGAAGTCACCGCTCACGCTGAGCTCGGAGGTGTCGAGCTGGTGCGTGGTTTCAACGCCCACTAGCGGCGCCAGCCAACCGTCACGCACCGCCTGCGGCACGGTGTAGCAGTAAGCCAGCTCATCAAACCAGAACTGCTCCCCCCGCCCGTACACGAGCCCGTTGTCGGTGCGCCAGGGAGTGGCCGACAGGCCCAAGCGTCGCGACTCGGCGCAGGCCCCGAACATTTGCTGGTACAGGGAGCCTTCCTCACGCTGGTGCGGCACGCGGTGCACCTCGTCAACGATAATAAGCCGAGGGGGCTGCAGCTCACCCGCGCGCAGCGGACCTAGCATGCTTTGCACGGTGCCGAACGTAACCCCCGCGCCTAAGTCCCGCCGATTCAACCCCGAGCAGATAAGCCCCGGGCGGTATTGGGCGTGGCGGTAAAACGCGTCGGCGTTCTGCTTAACGAGCTCCTGCACGTGCGTTACGATCCAGACCGGCGACCGGGCGGCGAGCATTTTCGCGGCCAGTTCCGCCGCCACTAGCGACTTGCCGGTGCCGGTCGGCAGCTGAAGCACTGGGTGGCTGCCCGCCCTGAGCGAGCCCCAAGCCGCAGCTACGGCGGCAGTCTGGTGGGGTCTGAGTTCAATGGTCATTTCAACGTTATGCGGTTATGAGCTTATCATTTTGCCTGAAGCTGAACTGTTGATGAATTCAATGTAAAGACCATTCAAAGCGGTTGGGTATGACTTGCCTACGTTCAAAAAAGTGAACTAAAATGAACTCCGCCGGTTCAAAAAGACTGGCAAACCGATAACCGCATAACTGGAGAACTAGCATGAACACCTATGAAGAACACCTGGCCCACAGCGCCCCCTGCAGCAGCCGCTGGGACGGCTTCGACCGTGGCACCGACTGGTCGGATGAGCCGACTTGGTTTGAGCGTGTGATCGGTCGCATGGCCAACGGCGCAGGCCAGCGCGTTGTGATCCGCGAGGTTGAGTTCGAAGCCGGCGACTGCGAGTACAGCGTCTATGTCGACGGCGACCGCGTCTTCTGCGACCTCGACTGCCGCGCACGAGCCATCGAAGTCGCCCGCTGGTGGATGGCTGGTTGCCCGGCTTGAATTTTAATAACTTGATAACTGGAGAACTGTGATGATGAACCTTCAAACCGCCACCGCTCGCGAGCTCGTTGCGTACTATAACGCGCACTCGGGCCGCCCACCCGTTAAAAAGTTCACCGACCGCGCCACCGCCGAGCGTCGCTGCGCTGAGCTGGCTGCAAAGCACCCCGTAATTGACCCCGTTGACACCCCGTTGACAGCCCTAATTTTGGCGGAGGCCGAGGCCAGCGTCTTCGGCTACGCTGAGCACGGCCACATTAACTGCCCGGGTTGTGGTGCGCACTTGTCTAACGGGGTGGGCGAGCACGGTGACGAGGTCAACGGCACCCGCGTGAAGCATGAGCGGTTCAAATACGAGTGCTTGGCGTGTGGGCAGGAGTTCGGCCCTGAGATCCAGAAGCCCGCCAACCGCGCCCCGGCGCGTAAGATGGGCCCCCGGCCCGTTATGGCGGAGTCGCTGAAGTTGGACCGCCGGATTGTGCACCTGCCCTCGGGCAAGGTATACGCCAACGCCTGCCAGGTTTGGAAAGCGGGCCTGGTCAGCGCCAGCCAGGGTGACCGGCTCTCGGCCGAGTTGTACCGGGCCGCTAAGCGCAAAGAGTACCTAGTGCTGACCGTGAACGGGCAACAGTTTGTGATGGCTTGCCGTCACGCTGAAGGGGGTCAAGTGTGACCCGGTACCAGAAAACCCTCGCCTGCGTCTACGCCCTAGCGCTGCTCGTGTTGTTTCTTGATCTTTTGTTTTGGAGGCCGTGACCGTGAACACCGTTGAAATAAGCGAAGACGCGCGGCTCAACGCGGTGCGCGTGATGCAGGAAATTGGCGGGGGTTTTGCGCAGGCGATAGCGACTGCGTTCTCCCGCGCAGACCCCGCCAACCGAGAGCGCTTAGTGTTTGCGTTTCCGGAACTATTTGAACGCTACGCGGCACTGGCGGCCGAGCAGGCAGACCGCGCAATGCTTGAAGACAAGCGGCGCGACGGTTACGCCCGGCGCCAGCAGGCCCAGGCCCTCCAACTGCAACAGCGGCAGGATGCCGTTGAGCAGTACCTCAACCGCAACTCTCATCATAACTTTTGAAAAGGTTCGCCATGTCTTCTAACACAACGCAAATGGCTGAGGCGCTGGCCTCAGCTGGAGTTCCGCTCCCGACCAAGTATGAGCGCATCTGGCGCTACTTTAAGGACCATCCACGTAGCACTTCGCTCTCCTGCGCGCAGGTGTTGAAGCTGGACCGGGTGAACGTGTCTTCCTACGTGAGCGAGATGGAGACTCGGAAGATGCTCAGCTCTGAGATTTTAGACCTGCGCGTAAAAGGGGCCTATAACACGATTCACAGCCGCAGGGTTAAGCACTACTCCACTAACATAAAAGAGTTTGAAATGCTACCCAAGCCCCGCAAACCCGCCCGGGCTAAGAAGTCGCCCAAGGTGGAGATGCCTTCAGCGCACGCCCTTCCCACCCCGGCGGTTGAGAAGCGCCCGGAGCCGACCACGGAGTTGAGCGTAGAGAAATTTATAAATTCTCTCACCCTGCGCCAGGCGCGCGAGGTGTACGACCGCCTGCGCGAGGTGTTTGCGTGAACGCCCCGCAGCAAACTATCTTCCCGCAGCTGGCCTTGGAGCGCGAGCGCATCCGCTGGGAGGAGCACCTCGCCACGTTGACCCCGTGGGAGAACCGGGCCGGAGTCTGGTTCAAACGCGAGGACTACTTTGCGCCGCTGGGGTACGGCGGCCCCAACGGGAGCAAGATGCGCCAGCTCATCTGGTACATCAACCGCTACCGCCCGGGCAAGTCGCACATCGTCACCGGGGCGAGCGTGCAGAGCCCGCAGCTGTCCATGTCAGCGATTGTGGGGGCGCATTACGGGCTCCGCACTCGGCAGGTCGTCTATAGCAAACCGGACACCGTGCTCAAGCATGAGAATCCGCGAATTGCGGCCGGGTTCGGGGCGGTGTTTGAGTACGCGAGCGGGCCGTACAACCCTATCCTGCAGCGGCGCGTGGCGGACCTGACGCAGCCCAAGTCGCTCGTGGTGGAGTACGGAATCACGGTGCCGCACGAGCGTTACCCGGCTGAGGACGTACGCAAGTTTCACGAGGTCGGCGCGCACCAGGTCAGCAACCTGCCCCCGGAGGTGCGCCGCTTAATAGCGCCGGCGGGTTCGTGCAACTCGCTTTGCTCAATCCTGCTCGGGTTGAGCCGGGACAGCGGCAACCTGAACGAGCTGTTCACGCTGGGCATAGGGCCGAGCAAGAAGGAATGGGTCAGCGCGCGGTTAAAAATTATGGGCGTCAACACCGAACGACTGCCGTTCCGCTGGCAGCACTACAGCCTGCACGACTCTAAGTTCAGCAGCTACTCCGACAAGTTCAAGGGCGAGGCCTACGAGGGTATCCAGTTCCACCCCACCTACGAGGCTAAGATGTGGCGCTGGCTGCGGCAGAACTCCCCCGTTGAGCAGGACGACCGCACCGGGTTCTGGATTGTGGGCAGCGCCCCCAGCACGCAGGTTATTGAACCGTACTACACGCACAAGGAGGTGGTATGAGTTTCGCCCTGCTCATCCGTAGGGGTGTCGTGGTTAATACGGACCCTCAGCGGCGTTGTTACCACGGTGCGCATTTTTCCAGCCGAACGGATTGGTCTGAGTGGGAGCGTTGGTTGGGTGGTTATCCGACACGTGAATCCGCCGAACATGCTGCGAGCCTGTTCGAGCGGGAAGACCAACAATTCAAAGTCGTTGAGGAGGCCGCATGAAGCACCGGTATGACAAACGCACCGCCGAGCTAGCGCTGGTCGACAAAGACTACCGCCTGCCCGAACACCGCAGAGAATACTTTGACGCGCTGTACCGGCTGAACCTGCAACACGGGGTCATGCCCGGGTTGGTGTATTTGTACATGCCGGAGCTGGCGGCCCGGTACGGCTGGGACGCTGAGCAGAAGCTCTGGTTCGCGTTCCTCAACGGATTGACGCAGAACCCCATCACCTCGCTTAGGATTTTTGACCGCCTGCCCGGGGTGCCCCCGGCCGGTTCCGCGTTGGCCAAGTTTGAGGACTGGTTTAACTCCGAGTGGGACACGCTGCAGTTTGACACCGACCGCCGCTACCAGAAAAAAGACACCGTGCAGGCAATAAAGACCTGCGCGGCGCTAGTCGAGGAACACGGCTCGCAGGAAGCTATGCTCACCGGCAAGACCTACGCCGAGTTGTGGGCGTTGGTGCGCAACCGCTATCACAGCTTCGGTCGGCTGTCTTCGTTCAGCTACCTGGAGTATGTCTACCTGAACGGCTACGGCGCGGACTGTGACAACCTGCTCTTTGAGGACAAGTCGGGCAGCAAGTCACACCGCAACGGGATGTTGTTCCTGCTCGGGCAAGACCGCCTGGTCTGTGACAAACGGCAACCTGGCTCGCATGACGGCAACTACCCCGATTTCAAAAAGATGTGCGCCTGGTTGAACGAGCAGGCCGAGAATTACCTCACGATGTTCGCTGCCGTGAATCTTGAGCTACCTAACGTCAGCAAGTTCACACTAGAGTCAAATTTGTGCACGTTTAAGAATCATTTCTTCGGTCGGCGTTACCCTGGCGTCTACGCTGACATGGCGTGGGAGAGAATTGAGTGGGCTGAGGCCCGGGGCCAGGCCGCCTACACAGAAGTGTTTAAGGAGATACGTGCGGCAAAATTACCCCCGTGGCTGCGCGATGAGTGTTGGCTCGGTGGGCAAAAGTTGACGCTTAAGCAACGCGCTGCGCGGTTCCCTGGGTCGGGGTTCCCTTACCGGGGTGAGTTCTTTCTACCTCAGGAATAACGTGAGATGCATAACCAAATAGTGAACATACGCGGCTGCAACGGTAGCGGCAAGACGACGGTGGTGCGTCGGTTCCTGCAGAGGCTCCCCGCTACCGCGCTCGGGGGTAAGCCTGGCCGACCCCTAGGCTATCGCGTCGATGCCTCCTCTTGGGGAATCGTTACTCCGGTTTACGTGGTGGGTTCTTACGAGAACACCAACGGCGGGGCGGACGGCATCAAGACGCAGGAGGAAATTGTCGACCGCGTGCGCCGCGCCCACGGGCACGGGCATGTGTTGGTGGAGGGGATCTTGATGAGCAAGTCCAGCGAGGGCGGGTTGTGCGCCCCGGCGCTGCGCGAGATGGGCGCAATCTTTGCGTTCCTGGACACGCCGTGGGAGGTCTGCCTGCAGCGGGTGCTCGCCCGCCGGGCCGCTGCCGGCAACGAGAAACCCTTCGACCCCGACAAGACCATGCGCAGCGCATACCAACAATGTCACCGCTCGGCCGAGCTGTTGACGCTAGCCGGGGGGTACGATGTGCGCTGGGTCGACCATACCAACGCGGTGGGCGCGGTGGTGCAATACCTGAAGGATGCCGAAGTATGAAAACGAGCGAACTGACAGGCGCTGCCCTTGATTGGGCAGTGTGCCTAGCGCTAGGCCGCGCCGATATGCTAATCGACCCCGACGACGGGGAAATGATGGCTTCGGACGACTTTGACTATTCAACCGACTGGGCGCAAGGTGGGTCGATCATTGAGCGGGAGAGGATTGGATTGTGGCCGTCCGCTACACTCGAGGGTATGTGGGCGGCACGTCCAGACTATGAAATATACCCGGATAGATTACCGCCAGCATACGGCCCAACACCCCTGATCGCAGCCATGCGCTGCTACGTGGCGTCCAAGCTGGGCGACGAGGTGGATGTGCCGGAGGAGTTGCTATGATTCACACTTGCCCTTACCCCGTGCCCGATACTGAGAACGTGACTTCAATAGAGTCGCTGTTGTATTTCGTCTGGGAGCGGGAGGCCATTCGCCTGGCGCGCGAAGCTGGAATGCCGCGCGAGCAGTGGACTGCAGACCCGGTGTTTCAGCGGTACAAGTTCACCAACATTCGCCGCCGCGATGACCGCGTCTCGCAGTGGGTGCTCAGCAACGTGTCACAGCCCAACCGCCGGGCTGCGGACCTCTGGTTCACGCTGCTAATAGTGCGGCTGATTAATTGGCCCCCCACTCTTGAGCGGCTTCTCTACGAGGAAGTAATCCCTTGCACCCCAGAGTCTTTTTCGCCGGAGATGTTTGAATCCGTACTAGAAGGCGCCAAGCGCGAAGGCCGTAAAGTCTACTCCGGCGCCTACATGTTATACCCCACGCGGCTCGAGCCCGGGGGCAACAAGGCGCGCTCGGTGGCGCGGCACATCTTAGGGGACGTCATCGTCCGAGCCGAGGACATCAGCTACGCGCTCTGGCGTCGGGACGTTCCACGCAGCGTTGAGCGGTTTGTGGGCGCCCTGGCGCAGGCCTACGGGGTGGGTACGTTTATGGCGGGGCAGGTGGCCGCAGACCTGAGCTACGTGCCGGGCCAGCTCGCCGAGGCCGCCGACCTCCGCACCTGGGCGCCGATTGGGCCGGGCAGCACCCGGGGGCTAAACTACTTGCACGGTCGCAAGCCCTTTGCCGGTTGGGCACAGGGGGAGTTCAATTCAGCGCTAGTTGAAGTCAACGACCGCGTTAATCGTGAGCTGAAAATAACCGACATGACGCTCCATGACGTGCAGAACGTTATGTGTGAGTTCAGCAAATACTGCCGGGTTGTCCTAGGTGAGGGTAAACCCAAAACTGTTTACAACCCTGAGACGGAGTTCTGAGTATGGAAATAGTGACCAACAACGCCAACACGATGTTCTCGGAGATGTTCTGGCGGTTGAAGACTTCAGGCGTTCCGGTTGAAACCCGTAACGGCCCCGCGCTGCGGATTGCTGAGCCGGTACTTACCCGGGTTAAGTACCCGCAGCAGCGGGTTTTGTTTCATGCGGGGCGGGATGCAAATCCGGTGTTTCACTGCCTGGAGTCGATCTGGATGCTAGCGGGGCGGCGTGACGTTGAATTCGTGAAGCGGTTCAACAGTCGCATCGGGCAGTACAGCGATGACGGTAAGGTGTTTAACGCGGCCTACGGCCACCGCATGCGTAAGCACTTCGGCCGCGACCAGCTCGACGAGGTCATCCGGCTGCTACGCCGCGAGCCCGGCGCTCGGCAGGCGGTCGTTCAGCTCTGGGATTCCGCCGACATTAGCAAGCGCACCCTGGATCGCGCCTGCAACATGCAGCTGATTTTTGGGATCTTTAACGTGCGCTTGAACCTGACCGTTATCAATCGCAGCAACGATGCCTGGTTCGGATACGCCGGCGCGAACATCGTGCACTTTACCATGATTCAAGAATTCGTGGCTTCGGCGGTGGGGGCGCGGCTGGGCGAGTACCGCACGTTCAGCAACAATCTTCACCTGTACACCCAGCTTTACGATGCCGGCCAATACCTAGCGGCGCCCCCGACCGCCGAGGACTACGACCACTATTCCAGCGGCCGGGTGCGCCCCATGCCGCTGATGCTGAACGGGGAGTACCGGGTGTTCTTGCAGGAATGCGAGGCGTTCTGCAGCGATCCGTTCAACACCGAACGCGCCTACCGCAACCCTTTCCTGCAGCACGTGGCGGTGCCGATGGCGATGGTGAGCCGGGTGCGCAACGCGCATGCCGGGGACGGCCGCGCTTACGCCGCAAAGATTCGTGCCGAAGACTGGCGTTACGCAGTGTTTGACTGGATTGGGCGCCGTGAGCGGGCTCGCGCTGAACGTGAATCTGCACTCGCTTAATGTCGCGCTAAAATTTGCGCTGACACCCCGGAAAGACGGGGGCTCTTTATAACTGCATAACCGGAGAACTGAGATGAAAGACAAGCTCGAATTCATCACGCGCGGCGCTGAAGTGCGTCGCTACCATACCGTAAACACCCTAGTCACGGAAACCGTCGGACACCATTCGCACGGGGTGGCGTTGATTTGCCTACTGCTCGACCCAGGGTGCAGCCGCCAGTTGCTGGTTTCGGCGCTGGCGCATGACCTGGCCGAGCAGCGAGTGGGGGATATCCCTTCGCCCAGCAAAAGAGCGCTCGGGTTTGCGGACAAACTGGAAGCGCTTGAAGACGAAATCCTGGCCCAAGAACTGGGCGCTTTGTGGTTACCGCTAACTAGCGTTGAACGCCGGATTCTGAAGCTCGCCGACATTGCGCAAGGGGCGTTGAAGTGCCTGCGCGAGATGGAAATGGGGAACTCATGTATGCGGATCGTCTACGAACGCTACATGTCCTACGCTGAGGGTTTAATTTTCACCAAGCCTGAGCAGGAACTGTTCAGCGCCTTAAAGGAGCTCGCAAAATGATTGACAACGCTAACGCTCGCCAAGTGGCGGGCTCGCATTACGCCTCCGCCCAAGGGCTTCAGCATTGGGACGCCATTGATAACTACCGCGTCGGCTATCTTGAAGGCTGCGCCTCAAAGTATGTCACCCGGTGGCGCAAGAAGAACGGACTTCAGGACCTACAGAAGGCCGAGCACTACCTGCAGAAACTGTACCAGGCCCGCGCCGAGCTCAGCTTCCAGGAGCAGCTTGAGCGCCGCCCCGATGTGCCCGCTGCGGTTATCAGCGAGTTCGCGCAGGCCAACGGTTGCGGCGCTGAGGAGGCGCGCATCCTGACCTTGATTCTGCGCTGGGAGTCCACCCATACCATTGACCTGGCGCGCCGGGCGGTGCTCGCGCTGATTGAGCAACACTCGACCGATGACGGCTCCGAACCCGGACGCGGCTACGTCAACCAGGATTGAAATGCCAACAATAGTATTTGACGTTGAAACGCTACCGAACCGTTCGCTTTTCTGCGCGCTGAACGTTGACACGGGGGAGTGGTTTGACCTCTGGCGCCACGAGGGCCGGGCGGTTGAGCGACTCTACGAGTACGTGCGACAGCCGGACGCTACGTTTGTGGCTTTCAACAACCGATCGTTTGACAACCTGATTGTGGCGGGCTGGTGTGCGGGGTACGACGAGGCCGCCATTAAGCGCCTCGCCAACGACATCATTGAGAACCGGCTCTCGCCCTGGGCCGCTGTGCGGAAGTACAACCTGGTAGAGGTCATCCCCGACACCATCGACCTGATTGAAGTGGCGCCGTCTTTTGTGGGGCTGAAAGCCTACGGCGCGCGTATGCACATGCCCCGCCTGCAGGACATGCCGCTCGCGCACGACGCGCCGGTTGAGTCCGTCGAGCAGGAAGCCTTAATTCAAGAGTACTGTCACAACGACGTTGAGACCACCGCCGAGCTCCTGCGGCAGCTTGAGGCCGAGTTGCTGCTCAGGGTGCAGATGTCGAAGCAGTACGGGGTGGACATGCGCAGCAAGTCGGACGCCCAAATGGCGGAGCAGGCCTACATCACGAGCATGGGGCTCCGCCGTAAAGACAACGTAATTCCGCACTCCGTGCGTTACACCCCTCCGGAGTTTTTGCAGTTCCGCGATGAACAGTTGCAGGACCTGCTGGAGAGGGTGTCGGAGACGACTTTCTTTATCAACCAAACCACCGGCCACCCCGTGTGTCCGGAGTTCCTCGGCGGGCAGGAGACAGTTTTTGGAACAGGAACCTATCAACTGGGGGTCGGAGGAATCCACAGCACCCACGACAGGTCGGTCTGTCACGTGGCCGGGGCCGACGACGTCATCTGCGACATTGATGCGGCCAGTTTCTACCCCTCCATTATCCTTGAGTGTGGGTTTGTGCCGGCGAGCCTGGGGCGCAGGTTCGTTGACGAGTACCGTTCAATTTACCACCGGCGCCTGCAAGCTAAGCGCGAGGGAGACAAAACAACCGACGCCACGCTGAAGATCTCGCTCAACGGCACCTTCGGCAAGCTAGCCAGCCGGTACTCGGTGTTGTACTCGCCGGACTTGATGTTAGCGGTGACGCTCACCGGCCAGCTCACGCTGTTGATGCTCATCGAGTGGTTAGAGCTCGCCGGGGCGGAGACCCTTTCCGCCAACACCGACGGCATCGCGATACGTTACCCTCGGGGCGCCGAGGAGTTGGTTCAGAGGGTGGTGGCGCGGTTCAGCGAGGTGTCGCGGTTTCAATTCGAGTTCACCCCTTACCGCGTACTAGCGATGAAGGACGTTAACAACTACTTCGCGGTGAAGCCCGACCGCAGTCTGAAGGTGAAGGGTATCTACGCTCCGCTTTCCCTGCGCAAAAACCCAACGGCGCAGGTCGCGGCTGACGCGGTTGGTGCGTGGCTCGCCAACGGAACCCCGTTCGAGCAGACAATTCAGGAGGCCCCGTTCACGGACTTTATAAGCGCGCGGAACGTTACGGGTGGGGGTGAGCAGGCCGGAGAGTTCCTGGGTAAAGTGGTGCGCTGGTACCAGTCGACCGACTCGGCGCTGCCGCCAATTTTGTACCGCACTAACGGCAACAAGGTCCCCAAGACCGAGGGCGCCCGCGCCTGCATGACGCTGCTTGAGCGGGAAAAACACCCGGCAGACCTGGACTATTCCTGGTACCTGCGCGAGGCGGTTAAGATTGCGGCTGCGGTGGGTTGTGAGCGTTACCTCACAGCCGAACAGCAGGCGCTGATTGCGGTGCCTGAGAAACAACGCAAAAAGAGGAATAGCAAAGATGCATAACGGCAACCAGGCCACGGTCTACGTGGTCCAGAACGACAGCCGAAAAGACTTCTCCGATGCCGAACGGTACGGGCAGTTGAAAGACATTTTCGGCAATGTGGGTCCCCGGTACAACACCGCCCGTATGCTTGAGCATGCGCGCCGGGTGCTGCGCAATTGGCAGCCCGGAGACCACCTGTTGATTGTGGGAGATCCGACGCTATGCGGCGTAGCCATGTTGGTGGTGGCCGAGCAGCACGGGCAGGTTGACGTGCTCCGGTGGGATCGCGTTGACTACAAGTACGTCCCCCAGTGTTGGGACACTGACAACCTGGGGGGCGATGAAGACGAAGAGGGGGCAACCGCCCTCATAACTTAGAAAGTGAGAACTGAAACATGTCTGAAGACTGGAAATCGAAGCTGCGGGTTGGCCCGCAAAAAGTCCCGCCGCGTATTTGCGTATACGGTGGCCACGGTATCGGTAAGTCCACGTTGGCGAGCCAGTTCCCGGCGCCAATTTTCATCAGCACCGAGGATGGTCTGGATTCGCTCGACGTCACGAGCTTTCCTCGAGCTAAAGCGCTGGGGGATGTAGTTGAAAACATCAAGACCCTGCTCAAAGAAGAGCACGAGTTCAAGACCGTCGTCATTGACTCGGTTGACTGGCTCATTGAGCCCTTGATTGCTGACAGCGTCAACGCGCAGTACGACGAGAAGCAACAAGCCTACGGCAAGGGTTCGCTGTACATGGCGGAGGAGTTCCGTGAGATACTGCAGGGGCTTGATGCGCTGCGGCTGCGCCGGGGTATGAACGTGGTGCTAATTGCGCACGCTGCGGTCGTGAAGTTTGAGGACCCCCGCTCCGACCCCTACGACCGCTACCAACCCAAACTCCCCCGCCAGTGCAACGCGCTGCTGCAGGAGTGGGCCGATGTGCTGGCGTTTGCCGCGTTCAAGGTGATTATTAAGAAGTCCGAGGCTAAAGGCTTTGACGCAGCGCGCACCCGGGGCACCACCAACGGTGACCGGCTGCTGCACCTGGTTGAAAATCCGGCCTACGCCGCAAAGAACCGCTACAGCTGCCCTGAAGAAATTGACATGACGATTGACGCGTTCCGCAAGGTCGTGCCGATTGCTGAATGAAGTTTTTCTCCCTCAACCAAGCAAACTCAGTAAGAAAGGAAACTGAAAATGGCTAAATTTGGATTTGACACCTCCGAGGTCGACGTTAATGAACGCGTCGGCGGAGGCAACTACGACCCTATCCCCGAGGGTGACTACACGCTGCAGGCTGTTGAGGCCGATGAGAAGGTCACCAAGGACGGCACCGGCACCTACATTAACGGTAAGTTTGAAGTGGTCGGTGGGGAACACGACGGTCGGCTTATCTGGAACGTGTTCAACGTGAACAACAAGAGCGAGCAGGCGCAGCGTATAGGCCGGCAGCAGCTCGTGGCCTGGGCTACCGCCTGCGGTCGGCCGGAAGCCGACGACACCGACAAGCTGATTGGTAAGAAATTCAAGGCCACTGTTGAGATTCAAGCCGGCAGGAACGGCTACAAGGACAACAACCGCATCAAGGTGTTCCTGTTCGACTCGGAGTCCGCCCCCACCACTAAGGCTCCGGCCGCAGCTGCAAAGCCCGCCCCGCGCGCAGCCGCTCCGACCCCGGCTAAGGGTGGAAACCCCTGGGACTGAGTAAAGTTTTCGGGGCCGAAAACGGATGCTGGTAAAAACACCGGAAACGCAGTCAGAGACGACAGCCAGACGCAGCGAGTAGGCCCCACCCCGTTTGTTTTAACTGAAAGACCTGAAGAGAAATGGAAAATCAAAACACCCCCGCCCGTGTCAATTTTGAGCTTTCGCTGGATGAGTTCAACTTCATCCGTGCGGTGCTGGGCGACCTACCCACTAAGTCTAACGCCTGGGTGCTGCTCAACAATCTGGAGCGTCAGGCGCGGGCTCAAGTGCCGACCCCTGCTGAAGCTGAAACAAAAGTCGGCGGTAGCGATTGAGTATGGCGGGAGAAAACTACCAGCGTACGGCTGAGTGGTTGCTCGCTTGCGGCAAGCGGCCCGGCCCGGAGAACCTGAGCGTGCAGCTCGGCTGCCACATTGAGGAGTTCTGCGAGCTGTTGCGCTGCTTGCGCACCGCGAGCGAAGGCTACGCAAAGCTGCTTGAGCGCACCTGCGACGATCTCGAGTGGTACGCGAGCAAGCTGAAGCGCGGCGAGCAGGTCGCCTACGTCCCGGTTCACCTGCGCGCGGCCGCGCTTGATGCGCTCTGCGATGCCGAGGTCACAGGCAACGGGGTGGCGTACCTGGCGGGGTTCAACAAACCCCCGGCCGACGAAGCCGTACTCGCCGCCAACCGGGCTAAACTCGTCAACGGAAAACCAGTATTGTTAGAGGGGGGCAAAATAGGCAAACCGGAAGGTTGGCGGCCCCCTGACCTGAGCCAATTTGTGTAGTCGACGCCTGCATCCTAGCTGCGAGACTGGCCCACTTGAGCAACACGCGCGAATGCTGTCGAAACTCGGAGGCGTCGAGCGCCCCTGAGCAAGGCGTACCATAGTCCGGGGACGAATTCGCGAACGGGCCGCCCGTGATAACTGAAATAAAGAGAGATACGACATGCCGACAATACCGAAACCGCCCGAGCAGCAAATTGTTGACCGGATCTACCGCACGTATGAGGAAGCCGACCGGGCCGAGGATTTGCGAAAAAACTCCGGGCTTTACCTGGGCCGGCTAGGCGCCTCATCAATCGGCGAAGAGTGCCCCCGCGCGCTCTGGCTGGACTGGCGGGGCTACGCCCGCAAAGCGTTTCCGGGGCGGATGCTCAGGTTGTTCGGCACCGGCCACCTGCAGGAAGATCGCGTCGTCGCGGACCTGCGCGCTGCGGGGCTTCAGGTGTGGGAGAAACGGGAAGACGGCGCCCAGTACGAGTTCACTGACCCCACAGGGCACTTGGTGTGCAAAGTGGACGGGGTTGTGAAGGGCGTGCCCGAACGGGCCGAGAAACCACACGTCCTAGAAGTTAAAACCCATAACCAGACCAGCTTCAACGCCGTTGTGAAGCACGGGGTGCAAAAGTCCAAGCCTCTACATTACGTGCAGATGCAGGTCGGGATGTGGCTCAGTGGGCTAACCCGGGCGCTCTACGTCGCGCTGTGCAAGAACGACGAGCAGTACGAGGTTCAGCGCGTGCGCACTGACCGCAAAGTGCAGCAGGAAGCCGAGCGCAAAGTCATCAAGCTAGTAGAGGCGCGGATGCGCCCGGCGATGATATCGGACGATCCGGAGAGCTTTGCGTGCAAGTTCTGCGACATGCGCGAGGTGTGCTACGGCCGCGTTGAGCCGCTGCGCCACTGCCGCACCTGCCAGTCGTGCATTCCGGTTGAGGGCGGCGAGTGGTACTGCGCGCAGCACGACCGCCGCCTGAGCCTTGAGGAGCAGCGCGCCGGGTGCGTCAGTTGGGAGCTGTTGTGATAACTATCGGCATAGACCCCGGACTGTCTGGGGCGATAGCCGTGCTCCAGGACGGGCGCTTTGTAGCCGTAGAGAGCATGCCGACCCTTGCAAAGGGGTCGGGTACTGTTAAGAACGAAGTATCCCCTGCGGGCGTTCTCGCTATCCTACGCGAGCGCGTACCTCCGGTTGACTCCGTGGCCGCTGTAATTGAGCGTGTGAACTCGCGCCCGGGCGAGGGGGTTGCGTCCTCCTTCAGCCTGGGGGACTCGTTCGGGGTGGTGCGGGGGGTGGTAGCGGTGGCTCGGGTTGAGACCCGGTACGTTACCCCGGCGCAGTGGAAAAAACACTTCAAACTCACCAGCGACAAAGAACTCAGTCGTGCGTTGGCGGTGCGACTGTTTCCGGAGGCGGCTGCGCAGCTCCGGTTCAAAAAGGACGCTGACCGGGCCGAGGCGCTATTGCTAGCGCGGTGGCTCTGGGAAGTGCACTACGCCTGAAAACTTTTCAAAAGGAATTAAGCCATGAACAACCCTAAGCTCACCCAACCCACAACCCACCTGATGAGCGGTCGCGCGTACGTGCCCGCCAGCGCCACCAACGTGCGCGAAACCTGGCTCCTGTTCGGGTGGCAGCCGCCCAGCCGCGAGCGGCAGCAGGTCGAGATGCAGCGCCTGAACCCGCTCCCTCGCGTTGAGGCCGCGCAGGCATGAGCGCGCAAGTGCCGCCCCCGCAAGATTAGCGCGCCGGGACCTGCGTCCGCAGCCACTCTTGCTCAAGCTCGCCGCCGGGGTCGGTCTGAGTTTTCTCGAGCTCAGACTCCAAAGTGCCGCCCGCATCTTGCGGCTCTTCAACCGGGGGCGGGTTCCAGATTGAGGCCGCC
>JACCDX011292953.1_pt1 | contig 27296 bp, 23 predicted proteins | sample 7449681 | NCBI WGS metagenome assembly JACCDX01 (sample SAMN15323450, study PRJNA562643) | freshwater metagenome | isolation source: river surface water | place: USA:Blue River Watershed | collected 2017-08-18
CACACGATTTTCAACTTGTTGGTTAGCACGGAAAGTACCGCTTTGATGCAACATCGCATCGATCAATGTAGTTTTGCCATGGTCAACGTGAGCAATAATGGCAACGTTTCTGAAGTCAGTCATTTTAGTTTTTAATTTTTTAAAAAAGAGAAAAGAGAGGAGAAATTCGAAGAAATAATCATCCGCGATCTTACAAAAGAGCCGCGCAAAATAGGGGAGCAGAACTAACTGTCAACTTACTAAATTTATTGCTGGTTTGTTGAATTAATCGTCTAGTTTTTTAAACAAAAAAAATGCTGCAGAAGCTTGTTTTTATTAATCAGAGCCAGATTTTTACCCGCGGGAAAAAATTTATTTTTCAAAGTAGTCTTCTTTAAATCCACTTTTGAAAAAGAGGGTGGATCAAACGTTGGCAAGCGTTTGAGATGGGTGATTTCTTTAAGTTTATTTTGTTTGAGGTCGTAATCGCGAAGAGTTGTGACTAGAAAATATTTAAATCCTCCGTCACGCTACGTGCGCCACCTCCTTTTTCAAAGGAGGAAGTTCCAAATCCATCTTTCTCAAAGGAGTTTTCTGTTCTAAATCCCTCTTTGCAAAAGAGGGTGGATCAAACGCTGGCAAGCGTTTGAGACGGGTGATTTACTAGAGTTTAAGACTCTCAAAACCATTAATTCGGTACAAAACATGACGCGCAAATTTGTGATTTTGTTCAATTCGCGGATGGAAAAAATCATCTTTTTCATCACGGATCATGCCGATTTTTTCCATAACATTTCGTGATGCTCGATTGCTTGGAACTGTAAAAGAAACCAACTCCTGCAACTTCAATTCCGCAAAAGCAAAACGCAAAACTTCACGCGCCGCTTCGGTGGCATAACCTTTGTTGAAATGTTGAGAATCAAGGCGCCAACCAATTTCAACCGCAGGCGTGAAATGGGCGGTAAACCCAACTTTTTGTAATCCAACAAAGCCAATAAATTCCTGAGTTTCTTGCAATTCTACGGCAAAAAGTCCGAACCCATTTTCCACAAAATGTTGGCGAAAATTTTCAACACATTGACGCGATTTTTCCTCACTCCAAATTTCTGGAAAAAATTCCATCACCCATCGGTCTTGGTTCATCGCAATGAAAGTTGGAATGTCAGAATCGCGCCACTCTCTCAAGATTAGCCTTTTTGTTTGAAGAGTTTTCATGGCTTAGCTAAACATCTCGCGCAATATTGTTAATATTTGTTTGGTCGATTTTCCTTCTAATTCGCCTAATTTTTTCTTGAGTCGTGATTTGTCGACAACTCGAATTTGGTCAAGAACCGCTTGTCCCTCTTTGTTTTCGAAAGTTATGTTAACTCTCGTTGGCCAATTGCGCATTTTTGTTGTCATAGGAGCAATAATTACTGTTCCTAATTCTTTATTCATCTCATCAGAGCTTACGATTAAAGCTGGCCTAATTTTTTTGATCTCTTTGCCTTTTGTTGGATTTAAATCGGTTAAGTAAATGTCAAATCTGCGCATGGAGTTGTGATGTTATTTTAATTGAGATGTGGTGAGAAATTGGTGTTTTGACATCTACCATTCCCATTCTTCTTCGTCGAATTTGGTTGGAATGTAATCAACTGTTTGTGATTTTGTTAAAGGTTTTTTATCGGCCTTGAAAGCTTCGGCCCAGCCCTGACGTGGCTTTTTCTTAACCGGTTCAATGATGAGTTTTTTGTTGTCGATTTTTAGCATTACTTCATTGCCAAAGTGACATTGCTCAAACACCGATTTCGGAATACGGATGCCTTTTGAATTTCCGATTTGGACTATTTTTGCCAACATGAGATTTTAAGAGTTAATTTAAATATTTTTTTGAAGTAAGCACAAAGTAATTACACAGTTTCTTAAAAGCAAAATTTGATTTGTAAAAGTGCCGCTAATTTGAAGAAAGAAAATGTCGAACATTTTCAACGCCTCGCTGCATACAAGAGGATGATTGATCTACTTTAACTTAAAGCGATTGCGAATTCCTAAAGCCAGCAAGAATAAAAGTGTGGTGTTGAGGATTGCTTGAATGCCGATCCAAAACATAAACCAAAAACTCGAGCTGTTTTCGACCATTTTAAAACTGCCAAATGGATTGATTGTGAGTAGAAAAGTTTTACCGGCGATTACGCTAAAAGGTGCTTCTGATTGTTGTGATTGAGAGCCAGTTTCTTCATTTTGAGTAACGCTGTCATCTTGAACTTTCCCTGCATTGTCATTCTGAGCGTTAGCGAAGAATCTCTTGTGATTAACCTCCGAATCCAAACTCCCGAGATCCTTTGCTTCGCTCAGGAGGACAGTGTTTTGAGTGATGTAATAATTGGTCTTAGTATTGTTAATGGCTGCAGTATCTTGTTTAGTTTTCAAAACAAATTCTTGAGAAAAAAAATTTGCAAAAAGCAGTGAAAAAATTACCAAAGAAACCGCAATCCCAATAAGCGGACGAGAAATGCTGATGCCGCAACGACTAAAAAAATTGTAAGCTCTAAACAACAACAAATCGCAATATTTCAAGGTAAATCTTTGTCTCCATCGTTTGCGGGAAAAAAGATTATTTTTAGTGCGGCGATACAAGCTTTTTAATGCCCCTAAAATCTTTCCTGAAAACCAAACATCTGGAAATACAAGTAAGGCAAAAAGACTTTGACATTTTTCGGTTTCAGAGGTTTTGATTTGATTTAATTCCGCTCTTTTTCTCTTTTTCACAGCTATCATTTCGTAAGAAAAATATTCAGCTTCCTTGAAGTGATTCCCTTTTTCTTTGAAGTGGTTTTTGAAGAAGCGGAATTTTTCAACATCATCTTTAGTGATTTCAGAATAAGGAATTGTTTCACCTTCTTTTAGCCAAGTTTCTTTGATTGAATAATATTTCAGAAAATGAGTTTTAGAAAAGTCCGGGCAGCTTTGGAACTTTAAGTCAAAAACTACAGGGCATTCAAAAATTGTGTGGTGGGCTTTTAACTCTTTTAATCCAAGATAATTTTCAGGTTCGTTATCGGATTTTGTAAGAAAAGCAGACTCACCTTTGAATACTGCTTTGTTTAAGTTTAGGATTGACTTTTGACCTAATTCTATCCCTTCAAGATTAAACTTTCCTTCAAAAGAGGCTTTAAAAAAATTAGATTCATGTTCAAAAGAAGTCTTATTAAAAGAGGCTGAGTTTTGGAATTTTGAATATTCAAAAATAACACCTTTTTTAAATTTTGATGAGGTGTCAAAAAAATTTTCTTCGAAAGAGGCGTCTGTGAAATCTGCACTCTCTTCAAAAGATACTCCCAAAAAAATCAATTTTTTGAAAGAGGAGGCTTTGAACGTAACATTTTTTTTGAATTCTACGTGCTGCAATAAAAAGAATTCTTTGAATGAAGAATTCTCAAATGATATATTTTCGGTTTCTTGTCCTCTAAAAACTCCACTTACAAAAATAACCTTGGTTAATGATGTATTGCCCAGAAATTCTGCGCCTAAAAAGTTAGCTTTAGAAATTGAGACACTATTTGTATCAGGATACGCAATAATGCCGCATCTAAATGAATTTTCGAAAGTAGAATTTGAGACATCAAAATATTCAAATTTTACTCCAGGCTTTACGATAAAATCACCTCGGAACTTTGTCGAAGGAAAAGAAACTTCATAGGTTCCATCGATAAATAAAACCGAAAAAAAGATCTCTAAGCCAAGAGATTCATGGTAATTGTTTTCATTACTACAACAAGCATCTTTCCCAAAATTGCCATATAATAGATCAGGAGAATTACCAAACCTTAAATAAAATATTCCTAAGTCTTTTTTATCCTGAATAAACTCAGGATATTTTTTTCTAACTAGCTTGAAAAATGAATTTGTGAACTTGTCCCACTTATTTCTTTGTCTGCTATACCTCAAAAAACCATTCGCTATTTTTCTCTCTATGCAATAAAGAGCATCCCAGTTTCTTCTTTTAAATTCGATTCCTCGCATTTCATAGTTCATCGCTAATCCTTCTTCAAATAAACTTCCCCGCCCAACTCCTTAAATTTTTCACTCATTTCTTCCATTCCGCTTTCGGCTTCTTTTTGCTTGGCGGCGTAGTCACGCACGTCTTGCGTAATCTTCATCGAGCAGAATTTTGGGCCGCACATTGAGCAGAAGTGGGCGACTTTTGCGCCTTGCGCTGGCAAGGTTTCGTCGTGGAAGGATTTGGCTTTTTCAGGGTCTAAGCTCAAGTTGAATTGATCTTCCCAACGGAATTCAAATCTAGCTTTGGAAAGCTCGTCATCGTGCAATCTTGCGATTTTTTTGCCTTTGGCCAAGTCAGCCGCGTGAGCTGCCAGTTTGTAAGTAATCACGCCTTCGCGCACGTCTTCTTTGTTTGGCAAACCTAAATGTTCTTTTGGCGTTACGTAGCAAAGCATTGCGGTGCCAAACCAACCAATCATTGCCGCACCAATTGCCGATGTAATGTGGTCGTATCCGGGTGCAATGTCGGTGGTTAAGGGCCCGAGTGTGTAGAATGGGGCTTCGTGGCACCAATCCAACTGTTTGTCCATGTTCTCTTTAATCAAATGCATCGGCACGTGTCCTGGGCCTTCAATCATCACTTGGCAGTCATGTTCCCAAGCGATTTTTGTTAACTCACCTAAAGTTTTTAATTCACCAAGTTGCGCTTCGTCATTGGCGTCAGCAATTGAACCCGGGCGCAATCCGTCGCCCAAAGAGAAAGCCACGTCATATTCTTTTAAAATTTCGCAAATTTCGGCGAAGTGAGTGTAGAGGAAATTTTCTTTGTGATGCGACAAACACCATTTAGCCATGATTGAACCGCCGCGTGACACAATTCCGGTAACGCGATTGGCAGTCATTGGAACGTAGCGAAGCAAAACGCCAGCGTGAATGGTGAAGTAATCAACACCTTGTTGTGCTTGTTCAATCAAAGTGTCGCGGAAAATTTCCCAAGTCAAATCTTCAGCAACGCCGCCAACTTTTTCCAAGGCTTGGTAAATTGGCACCGTGCCAACTGGAACTGGACAGTTACGAATAATCCACTCGCGAATGTTGTGGATGTTTTTGCCAGTTGACAAATCCATCAAAGTGTCGGCGCCAAAACGTGTGGCCCAAATCATTTTTTCGACTTCTTCTTCAACGCCAGAGAAGATCGCTGAGTTGCCGATGTTGGCGTTAATTTTAACCAAGAAATTACGGCCAATAATCATCGGCTCAGATTCTGGGTGATTGATGTTGTTGGGAATGATGGCGCGACCAGCGGCGATTTCACTTCGCACAAATTCAGCGGTGATAATGTCGGGACAAATTGCACCGAATTTTTCACCAAAATATTTTGAATTTTTGATCAACTCTTCGCGCTTCATGTTTTCGCGAATTGCCACATATTCCATCTCTTTGGTGATGATGCCAGCACGAGCGTAAGCCAATTGTGTTGGCGCTTTACCAGCTTTAGCGCGAAGTGGTTTGAAGTTTGACAAGTCAAATTCTGGCGCTGATGGTTTAGCGTCGCCAAATAAAATGCCGTTATCTTCTGGTTTAACTTTACGCGCTTCAACAGCTTCAACGTCGCCACGTTCTAGAATCCAGGATTCACGCAATTTTGGCAAACCAGCATTTAAATCAATTTTGTCTAAATAATTTTGATCGGTGTAAACGCCGGATGGGTCGTATACGGTAAACGTTTTGGTGTCTGACTTTTCCGACAAAGCAATTTCGCGCATCGCCACTTTAACGTCAGGGAATTTTTCGCTAGGAATATAAACTTTTTTAGATGCAGGAAGTGGTCCTAAAGTAAGTTTTTTTGTAATTTTTTGAGAAGTCATTTTAGAAAAAAATGCGTTAGAAATAGTTGATCAAAACAGTAGGTTAATTGCTGAATTTTGGAAGTCGAGCTATTGATTTTGTTGATCTTTATTAAGGTTTTTCAACTTACCACTTTTGAAAAGATGGCTAGCAACTTGATAATAGGAAATGGCGTTGGTCATTTCTTGTTCATCGTAATTTTTAGTGACGATTTCTTGCGAACCTTCCCAGCCATATTTTTTGATTGTGACGTCGAAAACTTTTTTCTCTTTTTTTGGTTTTAACAAATAAAGCTTGTCGCCTTTGAAATAGCCGATGTCGGTGTAAGTGCTGACGAAAGAATGTTGGTCAATAGTTTTGGCGTTTGTCAAAACATCGGTGCCGAAAAATTTTGACGTGTAATTCAAATTTAAAATTCCCATCAAGGTTGGCGCGAGGTCAATTTGGCTGATATTTTTGTCGAAAGTTTGCGCTTTGATAATTTTAGGAGCGAAGAAAATTGCCGGAATTTGGTAGCGCCACAAAGGCACATCAGTGTTGCCGGCAGAGCCTGCACAATGATCGGCCACAAAAACAAAAATAGTGTTATCAAACCATTTTTTGGTGCGCGCAACTTCGATTAATTTGCCAATGGCGTAGTCGGTGTATTTTACAGCGCCGTTGCGACCACTTTTCGAATCAATGTCAATTTTACCGTCAGGATAGGTGAAAGGACGGTGATTGGAGGTGGTCATGATGAAATTTAAGAAAGGTTTGTTTGCTGCGAAAGATTTGTCAGCTTCAGCGATTGCTTTGTTGAACAAGTCTTCATCAGCAACGCCCCAAGCGTTGGAGAAGGTTATTTCATCTTTGGCAAAACTTTCACGATCAACAATTTCAAAACCATTGTGGCCGAAGAAATAATTCATGTTGTCGAAGTAGCCGTCGCCGCCGTAGATGAATTTTGCTTGATAGCCACGCTCAATTAGTGGCGTTGAAATATTGAAGAGATTTTCATTATTTTGACGACGTACAATTGAATTGCCGGGAGTTGGCGGAACGCCCAAAGACAATGCTTCCAAGCCACGAACGGTGCGAGTTCCTGTCGCTTTTAATTTGGTGAAAAGCAAACCTTTTTTGGCTAAAGCATCGAGATTCGGCGTGATATTTTCTTCATTGCCAAAAGTGGCGAGGAAGTCAGCGCTGAGGCTTTCAATTGAAACAAAAATAATGTTGTATTTCTTTTCACCACCAGCTTTTAGCGCGCGGATTTGGCGGGTGATATTGTCGTCTTCAATAAATTTTGAGCGAGGTTCTTGCTTAGAAATTATTGAGCGCAGATTGGTAAGTGCAGTTTGGTAATCGATGCCAGCGTAAAGTTGATCGTAATTAATTTCATTATTGCGATAAGCCGAGAACAGTTGATAAATGCCGTTAGCGGCTGCTTCATTGACGTAATTATTTTGTGAAATGCGGGTGATTTTTGAACTGTCAATCACCAAAAAAGCCAGTAATAATGTGGCGGCGTAAACGCTGAATTTCTTGACGCGGCAGCGGAAATTTTCTTCTTTCGCAACAACAATTTTATGCTGCGTGAAGTAAAAAATTGCAGCACTGATGGCAAGGATGGCGCTGATCAAAAGGCCCATCGGGTAAGATTCCATGATATTGGCGATGACTTCGGTGGTGTAGATTAAATAATCAACAGCGATGAAGTTGAAGCGCGTTTGAAATTCTTCCCAAAAAGTAATTTCTGAAAAAGCCGAGAAAACGATGACGCATAGGAAAATAAAGTAAAAAACGCGATTGGTGATTTGATGTTTTTTGCAGTTAAAAAATTTGTTAGGAACGAAAGTGTAATAAGCGATCGGAAGAGCGGCTATGTAGCCCAAAGCCAGTATGTCGAAAAAGAATCCAACAGCATAAGCTTGAATTATTTCAAGCAACGAAAATTGAATTTCGGCGTGTTGCCAAATCAAAAAGGTTGTACGAATTACGAATGAAATAATGGCAAAAACGGCCAATATTTTGCCCCAAGCACAATTGGATTCGTTGAAGAGTTTACGCATTGAGAAATTACGGAAATTACTTTTTGAACATTTGTAACATGCGCCAAGTAACGAAGAAGCCGCCGAAAATGTTGATTGAGGCGATAACAATTGCGATAAAGCTCATGACGCTTACTAAAGAAAAGCCTGAAGTTGAGCCAAGTGCGATCATGGCACCAACTAAAATCACGCCAGAAATAGCATTAGTAACTGCCATTAAAGGTGTGTGAAGAGCGGGAGTAACCTTCCAAACTACGAAATAACCGACAAAACAAGCGAGAATAAAAACGCTAAATCCGAAAATAAATGGATCAACGCCACCACCGTGAGATGCGATTAAACTAAGTTCGGTAATTTTTGCGACTAGTTGATCAGAATTTTTAGTAATTTGATCAGAAAGTTGCATGATTTCTTCTAGCTGTGTCATGGCTTAATTTGCTTGATTTAAGGGAGTGTAAAGGAGACCGCAAATTTAGTTTTGGTCGTCAGTCTGTCAATCGAATATTTGGTTGACTTGAGTAAAAGATACTTTTAGAAATCGCGCCCTCTTTTTTGGGCTGTAATTTAATCGGTTCAAAATTTCTCATATTGGGACGTAGCCAAGTGGTAAGGCAACGGGTTTTGATCCCGTCATGCGTAGGTTCGAATCCTTCCGTCCCAACCATAAAAAAAGGCCTCTTCAGAAATGAAGGGGCCTTTTTTTATGGTTAAGACGGAAGTCACAGTCAAGAACCTGCGTGGTTTCGACAATTTACAAAGTAAATTGCAACTCGCTCAAAAAACGCAGCGTAGCTGCAAATAAATTTTGCGAGTAATTCTTTCGTCCGAAGATTTTCTAGTTCAGAAATCGTCGGCTCCTTTTTATGATCTTTTTCTAATTTTTGAGAACACGGATTTTATCATCTTACCTACTTTATTTGAGGAACGGAAAACAAGATGTGAAATTATCGCCGCACTTGCAAGGAAAGGAACATTTTCAATATTCTGGCCAGTGGTTTCAAAAATTACGAAAGCAGCTGCGATTGGTTCGCCTAAAATTGCAGCTAAAAATGAAGTCATGCCAATTAGTAAGAAAACTCCTAAATCGACGTTGGTAGCGAAATTACTGGCAATCGATCCAAGGCCAGCGCCAATTGAAATTGCCGGTGCGATTAAACCGCCAGCGCATCCGGAAATGAAAGTTAAGATGGTATTTAAAATTCTGCCAAAAACTTCTTCGTAGGATAGGAAAGCACTGCTACTAGTCAGAGTGTCTTGAGCTGTAATTATGCCGCCACTAAATGAATAAATTCCGCAAAAGAAATTTATAAAACAAACTAAAATGCCAGCAACAATTGGAACTAAGTGCCACCAGTTTGAAGATATTTTGGAAAATTTTTCGTAAAAATAATTGTTAGTGACTTGAAATAAAAAGGCCAAAATCCCACAAAAAATTGCGAGTATAATCAAAGAAAAAGATTCGTTACCAAGACGAAAACTTAAGTTGTGAAAAGTGAAAAGTGGCTCTGGTTTGTAAAAAATGATCGTCACAATTGAGATGATAACTAAAGTCCAAATCATGTGCGTTTTAGTATTTTGGATGCGGGCTTTTGATAATTTTTCAGCGACGAAAACTATGCCAGCTATTGGTGCGTTAAAGGCAACAGCCAAGCCAGCGCCAGTCGCTGCAGAAACCCAAGTAGATATGCAGATTTTTGGTAAAATATTTCTGTATTTATCAGCGAATGTAGCAAAAATTCCGGAAGCAATATGAACAGAAGGGCCTTCTTTGCCAAGCGCTCCACCTCCTAAAGTTGAACTCAATGAACTTAAAGCTTTAATCATTACCAGCCTAATGCTGAGTAGGTTTTCAACCTTTTTGAAATTATCAGGTTCTTGTTTGAGTTGATTTATTGCTTGCTGTAAATGATTTCCCGAAGCCTTGGGAGAAAAGGCGCGACATAGATAAGCGGAAACCCAAAAAAGAACGGGAGTAATGAAGAAAGTTATTAGAGGATTTTCCAGCAATCTTTGCTTGGCGAACAAGCCAAAATCGTCAAATAAAATGCAGTAAGAAATTAAAAATAAGGCGGTGATGCTGGTAACAAAAATGCTCAGTAAGAAGCCTTTTAAGTCTATAATGTGATGGTCTTTAGAGGCGTTCTTCTTCATTTTAATTAGATGCAGCTGAACACTGTCTTCCAGTTTGAGAGCCAACTTTAAAAGATTTTCCCGATCTTAAATCTTCTAAAATTTTTAAGAAATTTTCAGAAGTTAAATCTTCCGCGAAATCGTCGTTAATTTGAACAACAGGAGCGTTGACGCAAGCACCCAAACACTCAACTTCTTTCAAAGTGAATAAACCATCCAAAGTGGTTTCATCCATTTCAATGCCTAGTTTGTTTTTACAATCTTTAACGATTTGATCGATGCCGCGCAACATGCAAGGAGTGGTTTTGCAGAATTGTAGCAAATATTTGCCAACTGGTTGCAAATTATACATCGTGTAAAAGCTCGCCACTTCGTAAACTTTGATTTCGGCAACTTCAGTAATTTTGGCAACGCAAGCGATCACATCTTTTGAAACCCAGTTATTGTTTTGTCTTTGGGCTAAATCAAGCAAAGGCATGATTGCCGATTTTTTGCGCTCAGTTGGATATTTTGCTAAAATTTCTTGAACTTTTTTTTGGTTTTCTGCGTTGAATTCAAAGGTCATTTTAAGATCAGTTTTGTTTTTTAATTTGGCTAAAACATGTAAAATTTGATGGTTAGTTTAGCAGTTCAAAACCGCTAAACTAACCATCAGAGCATTATTTCAATTTGCTCCAAACTGCTTTTTTAGCAGCAAGCAAGATTAAGAAGAGAATCGCCAAGAAAATCATGGTGCGCACACCCATTTTTTTACGGCTTTCAGTTTCTGGTTCAGCAGCGAATTGTAAGAAATTCACAACGTCAATTGCCATTTGTTCTTTAGTGGCGACAGTGCCGTCAGTGTAATTTACTTGGCCATCATCAGTGATTGGTGCTGGCATTGAAATTTGGCGTCCTTCGAAGTAAGGGTTGTAGTATTTGCCTTCGCTCATGTGGAAACCTTCTGGCGCATCCATGAAGCCATTAATCAAAGAATAAACATAATTAGCACCATCATGACGAGCTTTTACGATCAAAGATAAATCAGGTGGCAGTGCGCCGCCGTTAGCTGCACGGGCTGCTTGTTCATTTGCGTATGGGCCGACGAAGCGGTCAGAAGGCAATCCTGGACGCTCAAACATTTCACCTTCATCATTTGGACCGTCAGTAACTGAAGCTTCAGCGGCAATTTGTTTAACTTCTTCTTCGGAAAAACCGATTTCTTGTAAGTTACGATAAGCCACAAGTTTCAGGCCATGGCAAGCAGAACAAATTTCTTTGTAAACTTGGTAGCCACGTTGTGCGGAACCACGATCAAAGCGACCGAAGAAGCCATCAAATTCCCATTTCATTTGCTTAGGATGAGCTGCTGAAGTTGTAAGAGGGTCAGCAGAATCATGACCACCACCACTAGCAAATGCTAGAGTTGGAATTAATGCGAGAGTAAAAATAAGTTTTTTCATATTTTTTAGTGCTTGGTGGATAGTGTGTAGTGCTCAGAGAATTTTGGAATGAACCAAGTACTGAGCACTACTCACTAAACGCTTTAATGTTTAGATTGAAAATGTTCGTTAATTGAATCTGGAACTGGCAAAGTTTTTTCAAACTTCGGCAAGTTTGGCATAATAACCAAGAAATATCCGTAGTAGTAAAGAGTAGCTAAACGTGAAGCCCAGATGTACCAACCTTCAGCCGGTGATTTACCAAGCCAGCCTAGGAAAACGAAATTGATTACAAATAACCAAAAGAATTTTTGGAAAAGTGGACGATAAGCGCCTGATTTTACTTTTGAGCGATCAAGGAATGGCAAAGCAAAAAGTAATGCGATAGCGCCAAACATCATAATTACGCCGCCCAATTTATCTGGAACTGCGCGCAAAATTGCGTAGAACGGCAAGAAATACCATTCAGGAACGATGTGTGCTGGAGTAACCATTGGATTGGCCGGAATGTAGTTGTCTGGATGTCCCAAAGCATTTGGATAGAAGAACAAGAAATAACCAAAAACTAAAAAGAAGCCAACGAAACCAACCATATCTTTAATTGTGAAATATGGGTGGAAAGGAATAGAGTCTTTTTTGGTTTTGATTTCAACGCCTGCAGGGTTGTTTGAACCAGCTTTATGGAGTGCGGCTAAGTGCAAAAGAACAATACCGACAATTACAAAAGGCATCAAAAAGTGCAAAGAAAAGAAACGATTTAAAGTTGGGTTATCAACTGAGAAACCGCCCCACAGCCATGTAACAATCGATTCACCCACAACAGGGATGGCAGAGAATAAGTTAGTAATAACTGTCGCACCCCAAAAGCTCATTTGTCCCCAAGGAAGTACATATCCCATGAAGGCAGTCGCCATGGTTAACAAAAATATTATGATACCAATCCACCACAATAATTCACGTGGAGCTTTGTATGAGCCATAATACAAACCGCGAGCGATGTGGGCGTAAAGTGCGACAAAAAACATTGAAGCACCGACAGCGTGAATGTAGCGAATCAACCAACCGTAACGCACGTCACGCATAATGTGTTCAACTGAGTTGAAAGCCAAAGCAGTGTTAGCAGCATAGTGCATTGACAAGAACAAGCCTGACAAAATTTGCACGACCAAAGCAATACCCGCAATTGATCCGAAGTTCCACCAATAGCTCAGGTTTTTTGGATAAGGATGTTTGAATAATGTATTTTCTAAAGAATCAATAATTGGCAAGCGGTCGTTGACCCATTTAGCAACTTTTGATTTCTCAGTAAGACTTTTGTCAAAGTCGTTTTGAATGTGATTAGACATATTTTTATTTTTTGTTTAACAGCAACTATTGTAAGCCGTGGCTTATCGCAAGCTACTAACCAATTTTAATTTTAGTATCTGACATAAATTCGTAAGGAGGGACTTCCAAATTTTTTGGTGCTGGACCTTTTCTAATACGCGCTGAAGTATCATATTGTGAACCGTGACAAGGGCAGAACCAACCTTTATATTCGCCTTGGCCAACAATCGGAATACAACCTAAATGTGTACAAATTTCGATTGTGACTAACCATTCTTCTTTGCCAGCTTTTACGCGCTCAGCATCAGTTTGTGGATCACGTAATTCAGAAAGTTCAACTTTACTAGCTTCTTCAATTTCAGCTTTAGTTCTTCTTCTGATTGAAACTGGTTTACCGCGCCACATTACTTTTTTAGCGTCGCCTTCTTTGATGTTGGAAATATCAACTTCAACTGAAGCCAAAGCAGCAACGTCACTGGCCGGATTCATTGAATCAACAAAAGGTAAAATTGCACAAGCTGCGCCAATGCCAGCTGCAGTGTAGGCCGTTGTAGTAAGTAACTTACGACGACTTTCATTTTTAAGTTCAGATGATTTGTCTGACATGTTTTTAGAATTCTGTTTTGAAAAACTTGAGGAAAGGAAAAAAAGAGTCGCGTTTTTTAGTCGTGTAAGCAAATTTATCAACCCGAAAGTTCCCAAAATTTATTTCTAATTAATTCCTCAAAAAATGACGATTCTAAAAATTAAAAAGCTGGAAAATGCTCACGAATTACCTTTGCCAAAATATGAAACTCAAGGCAGCGCCGGTATGGATTTATTAGCGGCGATTGATGAACCAATCGTAATTAAATCTGGCGAAATTAAATTAGTTAAAACCGGTATCGCCATCGCTTTGGAAAAAGGTTTCGAAGCACAAGTGCGCCCAAGATCGGGCTTGGCACTGAAAAACGGCATCACAGTTTTAAATTCTCCGGGAACTGTTGATTCAGATTATCGCGGCGAAGTTTGCGCAATTTTGATTAATCACTCGCAAGTTGATTTCACAATCACAAGAGGAATGCGCATCGCCCAAATGGTAATCGCCAAACACGAACAAGCTGAGATTGTGGAAGTTGCAGATTTGGATGAAACCGCTCGTGGCACCGGTGGTTTTGGATCAACAGGGCTTAAAGCGTAAAAAAATGTGCTAAATGCACATTTTTAGCTTTAAGCGGGATCAGGAGCAAAGCGACGCAATCCCCGGCGCGAGTCGTCTTCGAGCAAAGCGAGAAAAGCGACGAAGCGATTTGCGATCGTAATATGCGACCGCAAATCTTGCCTGATTAAGAAATTGCTCCCACTAATAAAAAACTGAGAAATGAACGAATATTTAAATAAGCTAATCAGTAATTTTAATACTTTACGGAAACTCTCTATTAGATTTAACGGCTTATCCCTTAGTGCTGAGTCTCGTGAATTAATTAGCAAATTTTATACTTTTTTAAGAGATACATCTCTTCAAACATCCGTTTTAGTCGATCTTCCGGATGGAGTGGATATCGAAGATAATTTTTGTCCTTATACAACTTACTCAAACTTATGTAAAAATGATCGTGAGAGCGTGAATCTTTTGGAAGATTTCGCTTATGAGATCGATGAAATTGTTCGCAAAATTAGAGACAAGGGAATTCTTGATAAAGATGTTATTATTGAAAGTCTTCCAGACTCAAAACTTCGAGAAGTTTTTGAATTAATTTCTGACGAAAAGCTTGAAAAGATTAAAGATCTGGCTTCAAAGCTTTCGGAAAAAATAAAGGCTGCGCCCTTTCTTTCTTCTTTATGGGAACAGGAAGCACAAAATTTTCTTTTGCAGAAGCAAATAAAGATTCAAAAAGATAAAGATATCGAGCAAAAAAAGGCAGAATTAAAGCAGCAAAAATCAGAGCTAAAAGTAAGTAAAGATTGGCACGAATATTTTGAAGACAGAGTTGAGGAAATTAAAGATGAAATAGATCCTTTCCAAAAAACAAAGTTAAAAAAATGTAACAATCTTCTTGGAATTAAGGGGAAAATATTTTGGTTAAGATTTTTGATATATCTTTTCCCCTTAGTTTCTGCTTATGTGGGATATGGGATCATTAATGACGACAAACACGAAATAGGGCCAATCCACTACGAATTAGCGGTCTCAATGCTTCTTATAATTTCAATTTTGTCATATCACCTCAAACATTCTTTGCGTGAATTGAATATTTTAAAGCAGATGCGCAGTTCTTATCTCCATCGCGCGATTGTTGCTAAAACTTTCCAATCTCTTGTTGCCACTGATCATTTCAAAGACGAGAAAGGCGATATAGTTGTAAAAGAAGCTGCTTTGGCAATGTTTAAAAGGGAAAGCCAAGGCTATTTATCAAAAGATCAACTTGAACCTTCAAATACACCTATTCAAGACGTGGTCAAAATTTTTAATAATAAATAATGCTAACCGACTCCCAAAAACAACGCTACCTGCGCAACACAATCTTGCCTGAAATTGGTGAAGATGGCCAAGAAAAATTGTTGCGCGCGAAGGTTTTGGTTATCGGCGCTGGCGGGCTGGGGTCGCCGGTTTTGCTTTATCTAGCCGCGGCCGGAGTTGGCAATATTGGCGTGATTGATGATGATGTTGTTGAGCTTTCGAACTTACAACGTCAAGTGATTCACCATTCACAAAATCTGAATCAGAAAAAAGTTGAAAGCGCTCGCGAGAAAATTACGGCGCTGAATCCTGACGTAAATTTAACAATTTACCCTCAGCGGGCAACTCGTGAAAGCTTGCGAAATTTGGTTACGAATTACGATTTTATTTTAGACGCCACCGACAATTTTCCGACACGTTTTATTATTAACGAAATTTGTCATGAGCAAAAAAAACCGCTAATTTTTGCTGCTGTAAAAGGTTTTTTGGGACAAATTTCGGTTTTTAAATCATACGAAAAAAGCAATCCGTGTTACGCTTGTTTTAACCCAAATATTGTCGACGAAAATTTTTCGTTGCCACTGTTAGAAAAGGGAATTTTAGGATCAGTTGCTGGCACAATTGGCGCGCTTCAAGCCACTACAACAATCAAAGAAATTTTAGGAATTAGCAGCAATTTAGTAGGAAAAATTTTGATTTTTGATTTTCTCAAAAATGAATTTCGAAAAGTGAATTTGAAAAAAAATTCAGCTTGTAAGGTTTGCTTAGATTGACTTTCAAAATAGCAACCTTTAGAAAGCCGCCCTCTTTTTGTTTTTACTTTCAAAACAAATTTGTTTTGGACAGGTGGCCGAGTGGTCAATGGCAACAGACTGTAAATCTGTCCGCGCAAGCGTTCGCAGGTTCAAATCCTGCCCTGTCCACCATTTCCGCTTTCGCTAAAGCTATAGCGCGATTGATTCGTAAAATAGTGAGCAAGCAAGCGGGCATGCCGCGCTGTAGTGCAGCGTAGCGCAACGTAAGCGGGTGTAGCTCAACGGTAGAGTTCTAGCCTTCCAAGCTAGCCGTGAGGGTTCGATTCCCTTCACCCGCTCCATTCCCTATTCTTTTTCTAATTCCCCGTTTTTCTCTGATAAAATTATTGAGTGCCAAATTCTTCTTCGGTATTGTTGAGGATCTTTCCTTAAACTTTTTTTGATAATTTTTCGCGAATGCCAACAAAATTCAAAATTCATTCCAAATTCAAACCATCGGGCGATCAGCCGCAGGCGATTGCTAAATTGTTGCGAGGTTTGGATCAAAAAAAGAAAGATCAGATTTTACTCGGAATTACTGGTTCGGGAAAAACTTTTACAATGGCCAATATTATTGAGGCGACGCAGCGACCAACCTTGATCATGGCGCATAACAAAACTTTGGCGGCGCAGCTTTATGGCGAGATGAAGGAATTTTTCCCTGAAAATGAGGTCGGCTATTTCGTGTCATTTTACGATTATTATCAGCCAGAAGCCTACATTCCGAAGTCCGACACTTACATCGAAAAAGATTCGCAAATTAACGAGCAAATTGATCGCTTGCGTCACGTGGCAACTCGTGCTTTGTTTGAGCGCCGTGACACTATTGTGATTGCTTCAGTTTCTTGTATTTATGGTATCGGTTCGCCGGAATTTTACTCGCAAATGGTTTTGCGCATTAAAGTTGGTGAGGAAATTAATCGTCAAAAATTATTGCTGCGTTTTGTCGATCTTCAATACGAGCGCAACGACATTGCTTTTGAACGCTGCACATTCCGTGTGACTGGCGACACTGTCGACATTTTTCCGTCGCATTTAGATGATCGCGCTTGGCGTATTTCAATGTTTGGCGACGAAATTGAAGAGATCACAGAATTTGATCCTTTAACGGGCGAGACCTTTGCCAAGCTTGATTCAATCGCGATTTATCCGTCTTCGCATTACGTTACGCCGGCTGACACTTTGCAAAAGGCCATTTCGCAAATCAAAAAAGATTTGGCGATACGAATCGATGATCTGGAAAAACAAGGTAAAATTGTTGAAGCGCAACGTTTGAACCAGCGCACAACTTATGACATGGAAATGATGCTGACAGTTGGTAGCTGCAAAGGAATTGAAAATTATTCGCGTTATTTAACCGGTCGTCCTGTGGGAGCTGCTCCGCCAACACTTTTTGAATATTTGCCAAAAGATGCTTTGCTTTTTGTTGATGAAAGCCACGTTTCGATTCCGCAAATTGACGGCATGTACAAAGGTGATTTCGCTCGTAAATCAAATTTGACAGAATTTGGCTTCCGTTTGCCTTCAGCTAAAGATAATCGCCCGTTGAAATTTGCAGAATGGGAAGCTTTCAAGCCACAAACAGTCTATGTTTCAGCAACGCCGGGAAAATATGAAATGGCGAAAAATGACGGCGAAATTGTCGAGCAAATTATTCGTCCAACTGGCTTGCTTGATCCAATCTGTGAAGTGCGTCCGGCGCGAACTCAAATCGATGATTTGATTGGTGAAGTTAAAGCAACTAAAGAGCGTGGCTTTCGTACTTTGGTGACAACTTTAACCAAAAAAATGGCGGAAGATTTAACGGATTATCTATCTGATGTCGGCATCAATGTTGTTTATATGCACTCAGACGTTGATACGCTTGATCGTATTGAGATCATTCAAAATTTACGTTTAGGAAAACATGATTGTTTAGTCGGCGTGAACTTGTTGCGTGAAGGTTTAGACATTCCGGAATGTGCGTTGGTAGCGATTTTGGATGCTGACAAAGAAGGTTTCTTGCGTAACGAAACTTCGTTGATTCAAACAATTGGCCGCGCCGCGCGTAACGCGGATAGCAAAGTTATTTTGTATGCCGATAAAGAAACCAAATCGATGCAAGCGGCTTTGAGAGAAACTGAGCGCCGTCGTAAAATTCAAATCGCCTACAACGAAAAACACGGAATTACGCCGAAAACTACTTTCAAAAAAATTGGTTCGGCTTTGGCGAATCTTTACAACAAGAAAGAAGAAGAGAAGGAGGTTTTCGGTTTTAGTAAAAGTAATTTACCGACTGAGCGTTATATTGATTCGATGAAGAAAGAAATGTTGGAAGCAGCAGCGAATTTAGATTTTGAAAAAGCAGCGAAACTTCGTGATGAAGTGAAGAAATTGGAAGCTTTGAGGTTGTTGTAAGGTGTTTTTAGGTTGTGGGAAGTTTTTGGGATTTTTTGTCGTCTTGAGGGCCCGCCTTCGCTGGAGGTCTGGGTTAGTTTTTACCGTGGTTTTAGGGGCTTCGGCGCGCAGTCTTCGCTCTAACGATCTACTGGCTGCGCCAGTCGTAGCTCGTAAGAGCGAAGACTGGTAGCGGAGGAGGGAATCGAACCCCCGACACGCGGATTATGATCCCGCTGCTCTACCGACTGAGCTACTCCGCCATTTGAAAAATTATTCTTTAGTTCTTCCTGTTTTGAAGGACGCGCATTGTTTTTATCAAATTTAATTTTTCAAATCTTTTATTTTTAACGATTAATTAAATCTAAAACTGCTTGTTTAGTAAAAGCTAAACCACCGTCATAATTTATATCCGACATCGCTTCGGAAATAGGAAGCAAGGCGGGACAATGATGATTAATTTCGCCAAGCATTATCGATTTTTGATCGCCAACTAAAATAAAATCGGCCCCAAGTTCGACGACATTTTTATAATTTTCGCGCAGCTCATTGTTTAAAATTTTCAGCACAATTTGGCATTGTGAAATTAAAGCGTTTTGTTCGTGATTTGTTAAAAATGAAATCGGCTTAGAAATGGCTTTACCAGAGGTGTAACAGGTTGTGAAATCGTCACTGATTATTTGGCGATTATTGCTACGAAAAGTGTAGCCAACGCAGTAAAAATTATTGTGAGAATCTTTCAAAATATTAGCGCGAATGTCGCCCGCGGCAATTCCTTCTAAGAATGGTTGTGCCAATATTTGCTGATTGTAAAGCTCTTCGGCTTTAGACAAAATCTCGCTTTGCGCGATGTCACCGATAAATCTGGTGGCATAATTTTGATCATCTTTCACACGTTGCACAAAACACAAAATAGCGATTATTTCTTCTAAATTTTGCGGCTGAATTTTGTAGATTTGTACGTTGCTTAATTCGCTGACTTTTTTTGATTTTATAGTTTTTAAATCAAATCCAAACTCTTCAAACTGTAAGGCAAAAACTCCTAAAGATTGGGCGGAGTTTTTTGGTTTTATAACAATTTTAGCAGCATTTTTATCGCCAAAAATTTCGCTATATTTTTCAGCGGCAAAATTGATGGCGGCTGTTTTATTAACGTCTCGCAGCGAAAATTCAAAAGTTGGCGTGGCAATTTCTTTGCGATAAATTCGATTAATTTGTTGCGGCGTTTCTTTGTCTTCAAGTTCAAGAAGTTGATCGTTAATTGGGCAGTTGAAAATTTTGTTTGGGAATAAATTTTTGAGCCAAATCATGACGTTTCTGACGGACTCGTGGCCTTGCGGCGGAAACGGTGATTTCATGGGCTCGAGACGCTGAATTACTAAATCAATATCAGCAATTGCAAGTGAGAAATTTGCGTGAAAATCGCCAGCGATTACTTCGCTAACTTTAACATTTGGTAAATCAGCTAGTTGAGCATATTTAGAATTTTGGTGCAGGGTGCGAATTTTTAAATTTTCTTGGCGAAATTTTTCGGCTAAAATTGTGGTTTGCCAATCTTCTAATTTGCTAACTGGTAAAGTTTTAAGGTCAGTTTGATTAACAATTTTTGGCGATTGAGTTAGATCGAAAATAAAAACTTCATGACCCAATTCCGCGCAAGATAAAGCATAGGCCAAAGAGGTATTCTTGCCTAGAAACATTTCGCTTAAAGGCTCATTGATGATAAGAAGAGTCTTGGTCATAATTTCAGATGCTTGCAATTAAGTTGGCGGGCTTTTAGATTGATCGCCCCTAAACCATTGAGGTTGTTAATAATTCTTTTGAAATATGTCACACGATTTAGCGAATAGCACGCCGTTTTTTAGCGCGAACGTAGTATTCATTAACGAACTTTACCAAAAGTTTTTACAAAATCCTGCTTCAGTAGATGCGTCTTGGGCAGAATTTTTCAAGCAAAATGCTGACGAAGTTCAGTCAATTTTAGTTGATTATAATGGTCCAACTTGGGCAAAAAGAAACTTGAAAGTTGTTGGTTCGCAAGATTTCGACATTTCATCAAATGCTCCAAAAGAAGTTAAAAAAGATGCCAAAGCTGCAGCGGCCCCAGTTGCTGCTGGTAAAGATTTAAACATTCGTGTTGCCAACTTGCTTGAGTCTTACAAAAGATTCGCACATTTGGCTGCAAATCTTGATCCGATTGGTTTGAAAGCTCCTGCTTATGTTGCTGAAATCGATCCAAAAAATCACGGAATCACTGCAGAAGATTTAGAAAAAGAAGTCGAATTCAATGGTCAAAAAGCTAAAATTTCGCAAGCGATTGAATATTTAAATTATGTTTATGCGAACACTGTCGGCGCTGAATTTGAATATATCCGCGATGCTGCGCAAAAACAGTGGCTTGCTCGCGAAACTGAAAACACTTTGCTTTCTGCAGTTTCAAAAGAAGAAAAAATCAAAATTTTGAAAGAAATTATTAGAACTGAAAAATTCGAACAGTTCCTTCACAAACGTTTCCCGGGTGCAAAAAGATTCTCGGTCGAAGGTGGTGAAGCTTCAATTAATTCAGTTGAAAAAATTATCGACACAGCTGCCAAAATTGGCGTGAAAAAAATCGTTATTGGCATGGCGCACCGTGGCCGTTTGAACACTTTAACTGGCGTGATGGGCAAACCTTACCACCAAATGATTTCTGAGTTCAAAGGCACTCCAGGTTTTCCTGAAGGTATAACTAAATCTGGTGACGTAAAATATCACATGGGTTATGCCTCAACTCGTGAAATTGCCGGCAATAAAATTGATTTGTCTTTGGCTTTCAACCCTTCGCACCTTGAAGCAGTAAACGTTGTTGTGGCAGGAAGAATTCGCGCTAAACAAGATCTTTACGGTGATCAAGATGGTTCGCAAGCGATGGCTTTGGTAATTCACGGTGATGCGGCTTTTGCTGGTCAAGGTTCAGTTGCGGAAAGCTTGGTAATGAACGGTGTAAAAGGTTACGACACTGGCGGTGTAATGCATATTATTGTGAACAACCAAGTTGGTTTCACGGCCAATCCGACAGATTCACGTTCTACAACTTACGCCTCTGATTTGGCAAAAATGATCGACGCGCCAATTTTCCACGTAAATGGTGATGACGTTGAAGCTGTTGTGAAAGTTTCTGACCTCGCAATGCGCTATCGTCAAACTTTCAAAAAAGATGTGGTGATTGACGTAATTTGTTACCGTAAATACGGTCACAACGAAGGTGACGAGCCGCTTTACACTCAACCGGTTATGTACACCAAGTTGAAAGATCATCAAACTTTGACTGTGCTTTACGCGCAAAAATTGATTTCCGAAGGCGTAGTGTCACAAGCTGATTTTGATAAAATGGTGGCTGATTTTGAAGCGCATTTATCTGATGAATTCAACAAAGCTGAAACCTTCAAACCAAAAGATGTTGATTGGTTGAAGAAGGATTGGAGCCACATCAAAGACGGTGATGTTTCGGTTGCAAACACGAAGGTTGATAAAAAATCGCTGAAATCTTTGATCGAAAAAGTCACTAAAGTTCCGACTGATTTTAACGTAAATCCAAAAATCGCTAAACAGCTTGAAGCTAGAAAAGCTGTTGTTGAAGCGGAAAAAGATATTGATTGGGGAACCGGTGAAGCTTTGGCTTTCGCCTCACTTTTAAACGAAGGATTCCCAGTTCGTATCACTGGTCAAGATTCTGGCCGCGGTACTTTCTCGCATCGTCACTCAATGTTGCACGACGCTAAAACTGCAGCGCGCTACAGTGTGTTTACTCCGCTTGCTGACAAGGCGAAATACGAAGTTCACGATTCAGTTTTGTCTGAATATGGCGTGCTTGGTTTTGAATATGGTTATTCGCTATCAGCACCAAACTCTTTGACAATTTGGGAAGCACAATTCGGTGATTTCGCCAACGGTGCACAAATTATTTTCGACCAATTTATCGCGTCTAGTGAAGTGAAATGGTTGCGTAAATCTGGCTTGGTAATGCTTCTACCTCACGGCTACGAAGGACAAGGCCCTGAACACTCTTCAGCGCGTTTGGAACGTTACTTGCAAGCTTGTGCCGACAACAACATTCGCGTTGTAAATATTACTTCTCCGGCAAACTTCTTCCATGCTTTGCGTCGTCAAATTCACTCTAAAGATCGCAAACCTTTGGTGGTTATGTCGCCAAAATCATTGCTGCGTCACAAGTTGGCAACTTCAACTTTGGCAGAATTTTCTGATTTAACTTTCCGCCCATTAATTGAAGAAACTTCTAAACTGGTTGCAGCTGACAAAGTACGTAAAGTTGTGCTGTGCAGCGGTAAAGTTTACTACGATTTATTGGAAGCTCGTGAAGCTAAAAAAATCGATGATGTAGCTTTAATTCGCTTAGAACAACTTTATCCATTCCCAAGCAAAGAATTGGCTGCGGAACTTAAAAAATATAAAAATGCCGAAGTTATTTGGTGCCAAGAAGAGCCAAAAAACATGGGTGCGTGGAAATTTGTTGATGACTTAATTGAAGAAACTTTGGTTGAGATCAAACACAAATCAGCTCGTCCAAAATACGCTGGAAGAATCGCTTGCGCTTCACCTGCAACTGGCTACGGTTCTTATCACGCGAAAGAGCAAAAAGCCTTAATCGAAGACGCATTAAAATAATTTTAAAATTTTACTAACTTTAACAAAAAACTTATGACTATCGAAATAAAAGTTCCTGCATTAGGAGAATCGGTATCTGAAGCTGCAATTGCAAAGCTTCACAAAAAAGTTGGTGATTCTGTAAAAGCTGACGAATTGATTGTTGAACTTGAAACCGACAAAGTAACTTTAGAAGTTAATGCTCCTTCAAATGGAGTTATTTCTGATCTTAAAGTGAAAGAAGGTGACAATGTGAAAGTTGGTGATTTGATCGCTTTGATGTCTGCTGGTGGCGCTGCGGTTGTTGTTGCTCCTGTTGCTCCTGCTGCTCAATCCGCTTCCGCTCCGCTACAGCGCGATTCAAATAATTCTGCTGCTGCCTTCTTGTCTCCGGCTCCAAAAAAATTGGCTGCAGAAAACAATGTTGATACTTCAAAAATCAACGGTTCTGGTAAAGATGGTCGCGTTACTAAAGGTGATGTTTTAGATGCAATTTCTTCTTCCGCTTCCGCTCCGCTACAGCGCGATTCAGGTGCGAAACCAACTGAGCGTGTTAGAATGTCTAAATTACGTCAAAAAATCGCTGAGCGTTTGAAAGAATCGCAAAACACTGCGGCAATTCTTACTACTTTCAACGAAGTTGACATGACTGAAGTTATGGCTCTTCGCGCTCAATACAAAGATGTGTTTGAGAAAAAACACGGTGCGAAATTGGGTTTCATGTCTTTCTTCGTGCGCGCTTGTGTTGCTGCTTTGAAAGAAATTCCAGCAGTTAACGCTGAAATTGACGGCACTGACATCATTTACAAAAACTTCTACGACATCGGTGTTGCAGTTGGTTCACCACAAGGTTTGGTAGTTCCAGTATTGCGTGACGCTGATAAATTGAACTTAGCACAAATTGAAAAAGGAATTGCTGATTTGGGCGTTAAAGCTCGTGATGGTAAACTTGCATTGCCTGATTTGGCTGGTGCAACTTTCACTATTTCAAACGGCGGTGTTTACGGTTCATTAATGTCTACTCCAATCATCAACCCACCACAATCTGGTATTTTGGGCATGCACAAAATCCAAGAACGTCCAATGGTAGTTGGTGGTGAAATCAAAATCCGCCCAATGATGTATTTGGCTCTTTCTTACGACCACAGAATTATTGATGGCAAAGAAGCTGTAACTTTCTTGGTTCGCGTTAAAGAATTGTTGGAAGATCCACGCAGATTGGTGTTGGATTTGTAAAACAGTAAAATTTTTCTTGCGAAAAATTTTAGTTTCTAAGTTGCGTTGATCGACTTAAGGGCAGCCTCAAGTCGATCAACAAATTATTTTAAACCTCGTTTATCCAAGTGATAAACGGGGTTTTTTGTTGAATATCTATTTTAATTTTATGCCAGAAATCACACATCACAGTCATTTCGGAGTTTATGGATTAATAACTCGCAGAGATAAAATTTTGCTAATTAAGAAGTCACGCGGCCCTTATTTGGGTTTGTGGGATTTGCCTGGTGGTAAACCAGAAGATAATGAAACAAACGAAGCAGCTTTGGTTCGCGAAATTGATGAAGAAACTGGTTTGAAAGTGCAAAAATTTGCCGCCTTAAATTCAACTCCAATTGTAACTAAATTTTCTTATCAAAAAGATGGTAAACCATTCGTACTAGAGCATTCAGCACTTTTTTATAAAGTTGAAGTTTGTGATGGCGAATACAAAAAAGCAGGAGATGGCCAAGATTCTGAAGGTGCAGATTGGGTTAGTTTAAAATCTAGTAAACAGGACTTTACGCCAATAGTTTACGAAGCTTTCAAGTTAATCTCTACTCCAACCCACTCACCAACCGCGGCAAATAACTAAACAAGTCTTGTGGCATCATGCCGATTTGGCCTTGGGATTTGGCGACTAAGTCGCCGGCTTGGGCGTGGATTGTTACGCCTAGTTTGGCGGCTTGTTCGAGGTTTAAATTTTGGGCGACTAAGCCGCCGATGATTCCGGATAAAACGTCGCCCATTCCGGCGGTGGCCATGCCAGCGTTGCCGTGATTGCATTGATAAATTTCTTTACCAACAACCAAGCTGCTGCTGCCTTTTAAAACTGTTACGGCGTTGAATTTTTTGTGTAAATTTTTTGCGGCTGTTTGGCGATCTTGTTGAATTTGTGATGGCGATGTAGCGAGCAATCTTGCGGCTTCGCCAACGTGTGGCGTGATGATGGCGTTTGACAAATCAAATTTTTGTGCAGATTCGCTGATAATATTTAAGGCATCGGCATCAATTATTTTCGTTAAATTGCTAGCCAAAGCTTGCGTGACCAAACCTTTTGCCCAATCAGATTGGCCAAGGCCGCAGCCAATTACGATCACAGTTTTTCCGTTTAAATTCTTCGCCAAATCGCCATCATATTTTGTGGTCATGGCATTGGGTAAACGTGTTAAAAGTGGGATGAAATTTTCTTCGCGTGATAAAACTGTAACTTTGCCCGCGCCAACGCGGTAAGCCGCTTCTGCCGCCATAATTGCGGCGCCGCCCATGTTGTGATCGCCGCCAATAATTAAAACATGGCCGAAATTTCCTTTGTAAGAATCGCTTGGTCTTTCCATAAAAGATTTGTGAAATATCAAAATAGTTATTGAGATTAGATTAGTGATTTATTGGCTCGATAATCTTTGATTCTTTTTTATTCACAAAGAATTTAGTCGTGAAAAACTTGACTTGCGACATTGCTATTATGACTCTTAGAAAACAAAAATTTTCTCCGAAAAATTAGGCTTTTCGCTCAAACTTTTTTTCAATATCAACTCAAAATATTTTAAGTTTTATGGAATTTTTATTCTTTTTAGCGCTCATCATTTTTGTTTTGTTCTTCACGGTTTTTACGGTGGAACAACAAAGCGTAAAAGTTATTCAAAGACTCGGTAAGTTCTCTCGAATTGCTTATCCTGGTCTTAATTTCAAAATTCCGGTTATCGAAAATATCGCCGGCAGAGTAAGTTTAAGAGTCGATCAACTTGACGTGAAAGTTGAGACTAAAACTGAAGATAGCGTTTTCGTTCATGTTTTGGTTTCGGTGCAATTTTTCGTTGATCCGCAAAAAGTTTACGAAGCTTTCTACAAACTTCAGGATCCAGCTCGCCAAATCACTTCTTTCGTTTTCGACGTTGTGCGTGCCAAAGTGCCAAAAATCAAATTAGATGACGTATTTGAGAAAAAAGACGATATTGCCATCGCAGTAAAACAAGAGCTTGAAGGTGTGATGTCAGAATTCGGTTACGGAATTGTCAAAACTTTGGTAACTGATATTGAGCCAGATGCAAAAGTAAAATTGGCGATGAATGAAATTAACGCGGCGCAAAGAATGCGTATTGCTGCTTCCGAAAAAGGTGAGGCGGATAGAATTTTAAAAGTTAAATCAGCAGAAGCAGAAGCTCAAAGTAAAGCTTTGCAAGGTCAAGGTATGGCTGATCAACGTAAAGCAATTATTGCTGGTTTGAAATCTTCAGTTTCTGATTTCAAAGAATCATTGCCAAATACTACGGAAAAAGACGTGTTGAACCTGATTTTGATGACGCAATATTTTGATACCATCAAAGACTTAGGACAATCATCAAACAACAATACAATCATGATTCCGCACTCGCCAAGTTCAGTTGGTGATATTTTGCAGCAAATTACCAACTCGGTGATTACCGCAAATCAAGTTTCGGCCAATCAAAAAAACAGCTAGGTTTTGCAACAATAAAATCTACTCTTCAAGCCTGTTAGTTATTTTTTTAACTAACAGGTTTTTTCATGGTCGCATTGGAATTTGTCGCAACTGCCACTAAATTAAAAAACTCAATAATTGGTCAGATTCCACTTTCAAAAATTTCATGCTCATTCTTTTCCTAAAATCATTATTAATTGGCTTGTCGGTAGCTATGCCGATTGGGCCGATATCAACTTTGGCAATCAAAAATTGTTTGGTGCGTGGTTTTAAAATTGGTTTTGCCACTAGCTTTGGCGCTTCAATTACCGAAGGATTTTACGGTTTTGTAGCAACTGGTGGTTTGGCATTTATTTCGCATTTTTTGACAACTTATGTCAGCGAAATTCGTGTGATTAGCGGTTTGGCACTGGTTATTTTAGCAGCTTACGAAATTATTAAAGCGCGTGACTTTTCATTTGCTGAAATAAAAACCAAATCACGCGGCTTTTTTGGTACGATGTTTTTGACTACTTTTTTAACGCTGGGAAGTCCGATGACGATTGCATTATTTATCGGAATTTTTGCCACAATGACCGGCGTGCAACTCAGCTCTGAAGAAATGGCGGTAACGGTTTTCGGCATTTTTATGGGATC
>JACCDX011275867.1_pt1 | contig 27276 bp, 41 predicted proteins | sample 7449681 | NCBI WGS metagenome assembly JACCDX01 (sample SAMN15323450, study PRJNA562643) | freshwater metagenome | isolation source: river surface water | place: USA:Blue River Watershed | collected 2017-08-18
ACATTATTTTCTCCCCCATTGGATCTTGTTCCAACCACGCTCATGTGCGTAGTAGATAAATACTTTAACTACCGTTTCCCAAAAGGCAATGGCCCCTGAAAGTGTTGCGTCACCAGTAAGGACATAAGCAACAACAAATGAAGACAAAGTTCCCCATATGCGATAACTTAGAGCCTTGGTAAATGATCTAGCCTTTGTTACTGTCATTCTTTACCCCAATCAACTGAATTCCAAACTCTTTCGTGATAATAGTATGCAATAAAATTAACAGCATTAGTTATGACTGTTGCCATAGTTGCCATATTAACATCTTTACTTAGAGCATAAAGGGTTATAAAGGTTGTTATAAGCGCAATAACTCTCCAAGTCAAAGACTTAGCAAAAGATCTACTCTTTTTTACTGTCATAATCATCTCCAAAATATAATCTTGCTTCGTTGTCTGCGATTTTGTTTTCAAACAAGATGCTATATGCCAAGTTCTTTACGCTTCTGAGTAGCCGAAATAGCATGAATGTCTGCCCCCAAATCTACTTGTTCAATCTTATATCCAACATCACGACCATAAACAATGTTAGTGATATTAGGCAATCTTAATACTAGTGCGCCATCCATAAATTCATCCTTTGCAATATAGCCCTTAACCTCGTCAAAGGTTAGTGGATCCTTCTCGCTTGTATTGTAGGTATTGCGGACTCCCAGTAGAACTTGGTCTGTTCTCTTCCCCGCTTCTTTATAAAGAGCATGGTGACCTTCGTGCCAAGGCTGATACCTACCCAGCATTAGAGTTGTTGGGGCAGACCAGTCATGTAGTCCAAACTTACTAATGATATATGATGCTTTTTCTTCAGGCATCATGTCGTGATTACGAAACACATGATCATTCTGAGTTGGCTCCTCAAACATTTTGTTGGTATCTTCAAATCTACCCTCTTGAATTGTATTCATCCAAATTAAAATATCTGGCTTACCAAATGCTGCACGAGTTAAATCTGTTGGACATACAAAGTCAACAATAACTGGTGCAACACCTTGCTTTGCGATTAGTCTTGCCATCTCACCCATACGACGAGCCTGTTCAATTCTGTCTTCAGGTGTAAAGCCTAGGTCAGAGTTTACTGTTGCACGGACCTCATCTGCATTTAGATGAATAGCATTGATTCTTTCTTTTAGTGCTTTTGCTAGTTCAGTTTTACCACTTCCTGGCAAACCAATAATTTGAATAATCACTATAACTCCCCCTTTGGCATTATGTCTATTAATAAGTGTATTCGATCAACATCAGAATAATTGTTTACATAGTGAGTCCTGGAATTATTTATTTCCCAGCACTCCCCTGGCCCCATCGAGACCTCTTCATCACCAACACCAAAAACAGTACCGCTTGAAGTAATGATTGGTATGTGATGTCTTCTTGCTTTCATTAGATAACTACCCTTGTCTGTATGGGGAGGTATCTCTTTATTTGCTACTAACTTAATAAGCAAAACCTGGCCTCGTAATCCATTATATTTTTCTTCTAAATCTTTGACAATTGGCTCTACTGCATTAAGAAGTTCAACATTATCACTTTTTTGTTTAACAATATATTCATATTCAGGTATCCAAAAAAGATCAGTCTCATAAATATAATACGTAAGTGTATGCTGATGGGTAGTGTTTCTATTTTGTCTTTCAGTGTTTATGTACCACTCTGAATCAAAATTAGAAGCAATCTCTTTTATCTTTTCAATATCATATGTTTTTGACACCTTAAAGTTAAAGTCTTCGCTATGCTTTTTAAACATATTCTAAATTCACCTCACTACCTATATTATAACCAAAATTATCAAAATCTATCTTATATAGATGATTGACAATATCAATTGCTTCTTGGCTATATGCAAGAAGATATTCTTCTTTTGTATATCCACCTACATTTAGTTTTTCAAGTTTAATGTTTAAGTCATTTTCAACTTCATGCATTTTTTCAAAACTATAAACCTTGTCAACTCCAATACTGCCATTCGCATCTAACAAAAAGAAAGATTGTGAAAGGTGTAGCAATGGAGTATTCTTGTTTATTTTATTGTCTAGTATATTTTTTAAGTATTCTAGAAATGAAATATCAAGTTGATTTGCTTTATTAAATTGTTTAAAAGTGCTGTATGTTCTTGTGTATGGATTCCTTACTACACCAAAAGAAAAGGTATTGCTTAGAACATTGTTTTCTTTTAATGATGAGATAGGATCATGCCCACGTACATATTTTCTATTCCATGTATCAAGCCTTTTAGTTCTCAATGCATTAAGAATTGAAGTACCACCAGTTTTTGGTATATGAACAAACAAAACACTGTCATAGTTTTTGTTGTCAATTACAAGACTATGACTCATCCAACCTAGATCTCTCGTCTAATACCTGATACGCAAACTTCATCATCTTGTCGTATCCAACAGCATTATCCATTACGCTATTATAGTGATGCCCACAAAATAGCAAATCTCCAGTAACACCAGTTACCTTTACATATGCCTGTGCACCACAACGATCACACCTATCATTTGCTGTAAGAATCCACTCCTCTGTAACTGATGGGTGTTCTGTTGTCATACTCATATTATACCTTTCGATTGTCGGTTTTATAAAATCCAGGGCCATTAAAAATAACCCCTGTATTAGAGTATACACGAACTAATGGCTTATTGCAAGTCTCACATTCATACCCTGGATCTGATTCTGACATTGATCTAATCTTAGTATGTCTTGTACCACAGGACATACAGTCATATTCATATGATGGCATTACTTCTTCTTTTTCTCTTTTACATACCAAACAGGCAACTTTAATTCATCGCCAGACCACTCATACCCAAGAGCCTTGACGACAAACTTAATAATCTTAATACGCATTACTTAATCCTCTTCCCAAATTTTGCCCAGGCTCTTTCATGCAAAAAGAATCCTATCATCTCACATGTAGTGTAGATTATTGCAAAACCACCTGCATACTCCCAGTGTGCTTCGCCAGTGATTGCTTTTTCAAAAAAATAAACCAATGTTCCTACAAATAGGATATGTACCAATGGCCAAGTTATTGACTTGTATAGACTTCTTTTGCTTGATTCCATTTATGCCCCCAAAATTTTCTTATATGTTGTAGCATCTACTACACCAGTTACTGGCAAATCAGACTTCTTTTGGAAAGCCTTGATTGCTTTTTCTGTACCTGGACCAAATTCTCCATCTGCAGCAATACCAAGAGCCTCTTGAACCTTCTTTACGGATGCACCCTTAGCACCAACCTTAAATGGCTTAAACTCTTTCTTTGCAGCGGGTGCTGGTGTTGAAGCCTTAACTGGTGCATCAGATGATCCAACCTTTGAAAGTAGTGGGAGGTTTTCTTCTCCAGTATAAACTGGACGACCCCAACCAACTACAGCATTCATTAATTTCTTTTTATTGTTCTTTACATATGCACGAGTCTTTTCTACGCACATTCCGCCATTGCGTTGGTCTCCCTTAGCAGTTCCTGAAGTATTTCCTTCAATAACTTGGATAGTTCCATCCCCATTGTTCTTGATACAAAGACCAACATGTGAAATACGATTTACACCATCATCTGGGAAATCAAAATAGATCCAGTCTCCTGGAGTTGGATCGTCATTACGAGCATCTGCCCATCGATCATTTTTCTTAAACCAGTCAGACGCTGCAATTGTTGCTGCGCTCTTAGGATACTTCTTTGGATCTAAACCTGCGGTGAATGCACACCATGAAACAAATGACTGACACCATGGCAGGAAGTTTGCGCCTGTCCACTTTCCATACTTTGTTTCGTTATCTTTTGGACCCTCAATTGTTCCAACTTCTTTCTTTGCAACCTCAATGATTGCTTCTAAACTACCTTTTGCTGCCATTATTGGCCTCCTTCTATATAGTATCTATTATAGCACTTTACCTACAAATTGTAAAATTGTATTCTTTTTCCCATTTTTCTATATCTGTTTCATCATTAAGCAATGGCTGCCCCTTTATATTAAGGCTTGTATTTAATAATACAGGCACTCCAGTCTCAAGATAAAATTTATTAAGAACCCTCCACAGACCATTGTGTTGTTGTCTAGTTACTGTTTGTACTCTAGATGTGCCATCTTCATGTACCACTGAAGGTATTTGCTCTGGCCTCTTACACTTTACTGTATATTGCATATATGGGCTTTCAAAGTCCATGTCAAACCACTTTGACGCATGCTCTGCCAGAACAACAGGAGCAAATGGTCTAAACAACTCTCTTTGTTTAATTAGATTAACTTTGTCTTTAATATTTGGATCTCTTGGATCTGCAAGAATAGATCTATTTCCCAGGGCTCTAGGTCCATACTCTGCTCTTCCTGATGCTACCGCCACTATCTTATCTTTTTTAAGACCTTCAATTATTTTATCTATTGGGTACTTGCCACCAAGATCATAGCCTAGATAAGGAGAGTTCCAGTTAATATGCTTACCATATAATGCTGCTGCTGCGCCTAAAGAACTTCCAGCATCTCCTGGGTTTGGCATAATCCATACATCATCAAATATATTCCAAAGCAGAGTATTAGCAGATGAGTTGAGTGCACAACCGCCCATAAACACAAGGTTCTTTTTCCCTGTTATGCTGTATGCCATATGCATAAAGTCATTTAGTCTTTGCTGATAAACCATTTGTACTGCTGCTGCAATATCAAACTTATCTTGCTCAGTAATTACCATACCCCAGTCATTTATACCTTTATGAAAATTGTACTTTTGTTTTGAGTATGATGGGAAATATTCGTCCACTTCTCTATAATATCTCTTCCAATCTCCATATGCAGCCATGCCCATCATAATATATTCTTCCTGGTTTGGCATGAGACCAATTAGTTTAGTAAAGGCAGAATAGAATAATCCAAAACTTACTGGATAGTTTTGCTTATATTTTAATTTAATATTACTTCCTTCGCCAACCCAGATCGTAGATGTGTTGTATTCTCCTATTGCGTCAAGAACAACAATTGCTGCATCATTAAACTTACTTGTATAGTACCCTGCTGCTGCATGTGAATAGTGGTGTTTAAAATAATGCACTGGTACATTTACGGGAAAGTGTGGCTTCCAATCGCTGGATCCACCATGCAAAATCATTCTAGATTTTTTGAGTAGTGGTTTTTCATAGTACGCAATTGCATCTGGAGTTCCATAATTTAAAGCATCTAAAATAATCTCTTTGTTGTTATACCAATCATTTTTTTGTTTGCTATATCTTTCAGCGTGTCCAGCAAACAGGATTTCTCCATCTTTAATTAAAGACACAGATGCATCATGGGATGTTTCGTTGATTCCTAATATTATCATTTATTCTCCAAGTACTTATTGTATATAAAATCTGAGTAAAAATCATGAAATGATGTTCCTGGATGAACAAGGTCTGTTGCCCATAAAGATTTTAATGGTGTTTTTGTTTTAGAATCAAATTCAAAAACACTTCTCATCATTTCATCTTTTTCATAACTATAAAATGTTTCAAACTGATTAAGTATATCAACATTAAATAGTATAGACTGGTCAATTGATTGCTCTGTCCATAATGGCCTAAGCATTTGTTTGCCAGAACCATCCTTCCACCAATACCTATTTGGCTCTTTTATTTCGTTATCTATTGATTTAATCCAAGAAAAAGAAAATAGTTTTATGTTAGCAGACCTACAGTATTGCTCAAGATACATATATGACCTTGTAACAAATTTGTCTATCGTTCCATCTTTTGCATACTTCTGATCTCTACCAATTTCTGTAGTTACAAAAAATGCTATGTCTGGATTGCCGTAGTGGTAGCAATATTTAAAGAATTGATCTATTGACTCGCTTATTGAAATACCAGAACATCCTATATTAAAATAACCATCAACAGTAGTTGTTTCTTTAATCTTTTCATATGTTTTATATGCCCAAGTATCTTCTTTTTCTAATCCATCACCAGCAGCAAAAGAATCTCCAAAAAACAAAATGTGCATACCGTTATGCTCTTTTGTAAAGGAGTCGCACCTATAGTTTGTTGGACTATAATTTCCCAGCATTTCATATGAGGATGTCATTATTAATATATAAACTTTCTTTTTTTAAACGCTTTTTTATTTTTTCTCATCCAAAAATAAAACTTTATTCTACTAAACATTTTATTCGTTAAAGAGTTTTTCACTCTTAATCCTTTCAATAAACATTTCTGACCAATACATATGGTTACCTGTTCCTGGATGTATACCATCGTTACCCTTAAGATAATACTCGTCTTTTCCTTTTTCTGTAGATCGTATAAAATTTAACATATTATCCTGATTACATAAAGCAAATGAACTAAAGTTAGTCATTATATTATCAAAAAAGTTATTATCATCTGGTGGACCAACCTGAGTTGAAAAAAGTTTTATATTATTGCTTTTGCAAAACTGATCAAGCATTAAATAATAATCAAAAGATATTTGTAAAAATGGGTTTTTCTTGTATTTTTCATTAAAAGATAAGAATATGTTATTATCGTTACCTTTTGATAAAATTGTTATTACTCCATCATTTCCTTTTACATCAACGGTAACTCTGCATGGGTCTGGAACTCCAAAAAATATTGCATCTGGTTTTCCATAAGTACTTATATATTTCATGACATTGGTAACACAACTTCCTATGCTGTTTCCAAGAGCAGACACATTATAGAAACCACTAGAACCATATGTTTGATCCAAATACTTATGTGTTTTATATGCCCATGAATCTTTAAGTGGTACGCCATCTCCAAAAGTAACAGAGCACCCAACAAACAAAAAGTGAGGAAGGACATGTTCTTTTTTAAATTCGTCACATCTAAAGCCATCAGAGTTATAAATTACTTCATGGCCAGGAGGAAGTTCTTTTACTCGCACATCACCTATTATTGTTGATCGCATAGCAGTAGATTGTGCCTTTAGGCCATCAATATTTCCCATTATGTAGTATTTAATTGGCATAGTTATATTTCTTTCTCTTAATATATATAGTCTTGCTTTTTTAATATTTTCCTATTTTTAAACTTCCATATGGCTAGTTTGATTTTTTTGATCATATTGACTCTCCTATTAAATCAGGATCAGCATACATTTTGTTTGAAGTATGCATGAATAATGCTGTATATCTGTTACCACTATTCAATTCTGTTATACCATGAATATATTCGCTACCAGCGCTTGGGAACAATACCGCCGAATATCTCTTTGGTCTATAACTAAATTCTTGATTTGGAAAAAATATTATACCGCCGTCATATTCGCTTGAATCATTTAAGTATATGACAGTGCTCCATTCAATCCATGGCTCTTCGTATTCAGCATCTGAATGAACGCCTCCAGACTGTCCAGGTTGCCACTTTGACCCAAAAGCCTTATAGGTATATATATTATTCCTAAATCCATTTAGATTTTTATGTAATACATTTGCTTTATCGGAATACTTACTAAGAATATCAATAACATTTTTATTATATGGTAGGGCTGTTCCTCCGTACCGCTTTAAATAATAATCTGGATATTGATTTATTTCTGATGGATTATTCATTTCATTAATCAATGTTTCTGCATCTGAGTGGCTTATAAAATTATCAATAACTGCAATTCTGTGCATTATGAAACCTCTCTTATTCGTGTAATGAATCTTCTTCCATCAACCTTGTTGAAGTTAAGGTCATGTATACTATATTCTACATCATTATTAATGTATGGTAAAAATTTAATATAGTCCCTATCAATCCCAGTCTTTATGCAAAACTCCTCAATAATTTCCTTCTTATCTGTTAGATTAATAAATGAGTTTTCAAATCGTTTTATTAATGATACAAAGTGGTTATAGTTATGATCTTTTGAAAATGGAACATAGTGTAAATCTAGTGCATTAATATTATATTTTTTATAAGTTGATACTGGTGCCGAATAAACAGAAGTACCATCTATAAAATATAGTAGTGAAAGACACTCCTCTTCACCGTTATACTTTAAATAAGTTGGAAACAACTCTTTATTTAGATCGTCTGAAAATCCAAAAATAAAATCTCTATCAATAATGCCTGTTTCACTATAATCATTCTTATATTCTTTTGTTTTATCTAAATAAAATATATTTTTATGGTAATATTTTGAATGATAGTTTCCAGATATTATAGTTTTTGGCTTACAAAATTCTATTGAATCAATTAGCCATGTATCACTTAATATTACATCATCAGATAAGATAGAGGTGTACTTTGATTTAGGGTTGTTTATTGACTGTCTCTTATATATGAGTGGGCTTCTTTGATGATCCCAAAAAATATGCTTATATAAAACATTTTTATGATTAAAAGATTCCTCTCTTTTTATTGGATTTTGATCATACAAAGTTATAACATAAGTCATATCTTTTGCAGTATCATGTATCTGTTTAATTAAGTCTAATAACCTTTTACCTTTATAAGAATATATTATTACATGCAAATCATTCATGTTTAACACCAAAAAACTTTTTTATCCAAGCAGTCTTTTTATAATAACCGTAGAGCATAGACCGTCTATCTTCTGCGTGATACTCTTCTTTTTGAATAGCCTCTGGTGAATCATCTACCTCTAATTCCCAAGCGTCTCTTTTAAATGGTACTATCTGCATAATTGGAGTTCCTTTAGGAATTACCCCTTGAAAATTTCTCTTCAAGAAAAATCCAATAAAAACTGGCAATCCCCACATATCGGAGTCAACTATTCCAGACATAGTGTAAAAAGGAAGATCGTAGCGATTCATAGGATGTGTAATCAAAACTGAATATCCTGGTGGAGTCTTATAGAACCACGTCATTCTAAAACCATAATGCAGTGGATGAGTGTTATCTGGTAATGCAAGATCAATTGTTACACGCTTATCTACAAGCAATAAGTCATTTTTCCAACTAAGTTTGGGCTTTCCATTTTCATCTAACTCCACTAGCAAGTCGTCTTCTAATAGATAATAGTAACCAGCAGTTAGCGCATCAAAGAATGGCATGCACATCTTGGTAGAAACGGTTGCGCCATCATTACCTATGTTATTGACTGGATGAAGATACTTATCATCATTATACTTATCGAATCTAGCCAACCCCTTGTACCATTCTGGTACATGCTTTACTGCTGGTTCTGGACAAAGTGAACGATTTTTATAATTATCAATAGCAGGAATAAAAGTTATCTTTAATGGCTCATCGCTCATTTGTACTCTTTTTTGCTTCTAAACTTTTCCTTGTATGAGTGTCTAAACTTACTTCTTACATTAAGTCTTTGCTTAAGCAAGAATTCAGTAGACTCATCCTCACTGGCAATCTCCATTTGCCAAGACTCTCTCTTGATCGGAATCAGTTGTGCAAAAGGGGTCCCCTGTTTAATAATTCCCTTAAATCCCTTTTTGATATGCATTGAAAAGTGTCCATCAGAACTAAATGCGTCTGTATCTATTAATCCACTAACTGTTTTAAATGGTTCGTTATCTCTATGTAGTGGATGAATTACTAAAGTGCTAAAGCCCTCTTCTGTTTGTGCTGACCAGAATGGCAAAATTCTAAAAAGTTGTGGATGCCAGACATCTGTATCTACTGGATACTGATCATATTGTAGTTCAGCATGTACAGCAAACATTTCAGATGCATACTTAAGCATAGAATTTGGAGCAGACCATGTTAATTTTTGTGGATCTGTTGCGTCAACAAAAACATCCATAGGAAAATAAAGTAGATATCCAGCAGTCATTGCATCAAATATAGGCATACACCTTTTGATGGTTCCAGTGCTATTGCCTTTAGCAAGGGCTGCATCTTCATCTACGGACCCAGCCTGTCTTCTATACCAGTCTGGAAGGCTTCTTGATGATGGCTCTGGCTTTGGTGTGAACATTGCTGTCTCTTTGTTATGAGAATAAAACTTTACTCTCTTAATGTTGTCTTTCATAGAACTCCTCTATACTCTTTATAATTATATCATTACCTTCAAATACCAGGTCGAACATGGGTGTATTTTTGTCAATTTTCCCAAACTCACTATCCAGCATATGAGGGCCAACCCTCTTAAATTTAAACTTTACAAACGGTGGATCTACCTTTTTTAGATTAGTTTTCTTCGTAAAGTCAACAGAATCCTGAAAGACTACAAAAGGAGATTCAATAGATATAGGCTGCTCTACATTTACAGTTATGTCAGCATCTACAAACCATGGAACATAGAACCTAAATACCCCCGAAAATGTTGTTTCATCTTCTGGGCTTTCTATATCAGTACAATAGTATTGTCTGATCCAGGGCCTATCTATATGATATAGCCCACCTCTTTCTCTTTTTAAAAATATTTGAGCATGATTATGTTGCCTTAGCCTCACCACATTGTTTTGAATGCTTACCAGTTTAGGGAATGGATATAGATTCTCAGTATATCCATTGATAGGCTTTAGAATAGAATCCTTAAATTTACCAGTTGCCACCTGATTGTATGACATCCAATAATCTTTTACATTAGATCTTTGATTAATGTATAGGAATGATTCACTTTTAGCCTTATGCCAAATATCATAATTTTCGCTCATACATACCTCAAGTATTTCTATTTGCTGGGGTGGTAGGACTCGAACCTACAACCTGTCGATTAACAGTCGACTGCAACTGCCAGTTGTGCTACACCCCACTAAACTATTTACCTAGTATACCATCCTCTACAGACTTTGCCCAATCTTCAAATGATTTATTAAATGTATCAGCAAATGACTGCTTCCAATTTCTTGTTACTCCAGCACTCTTTATAAATAGATTAATTTGATCATGTGAGTATGATTTAAGTAATTGTTCTATAGCAATGGAGCCATACGAGTATCCACCATCTGTGCCACACTTAAAATTGCTATACTTTTCATCTAATTTTATTAAATTATCTTTTAGATTATTTGCGGTAAAAGGAAACAACTGGTAATTTCTAGACTGAATAAAGTCTTCAAATGAGGATGTGTTTCCAAGAAGTGACCCATAATATGATGCCTGTCCCTCTTTAAACCAGCATGGCAATGATTCAACATAGTTGTTTGTCAAAGAACTTTGGGCAGCATGTGTGAGTTCATGCTCAACAGTAGTTCTATAGTTATTATCTTTTGGCTCTTGTGTTGGACAAGATGGTGAGTATAGGTTAAAGGATTGAACAAGGTATCCTTGGCTATTCATTCCGTATGAACCAGCGCTGTAAGCATTACATTTTTGAGATGGCATATTTTTAGAAAAATTGTTATACCAATCGTCATACTTATAAGGAAACGCCAACTCTAATTGATCTTTTACCCACCTAATGTCATCATTACTACCAATAATTATTAAGATCTTTTTTGAACTTATTTCTGATTGCCAAAACCTTGTTGCAAGTTCGTATCTTTTTACAATGTTTTTTACAGAAGAGTCTAAGACTGAACTGTGAGAAATAACCTTGAGTTCAAAAGATGTATCTGTTTTAGAACTATAAACATTCATAATATTTTTATAAATTGTTTCTTTAAAATCAACAACTGGGGCTGGTGAACTTGTCTGAGTTGGAGTAGGCTTTGGAGTTGCTACAGGTTGTTTTGTACTTGTTGGTGTTGGAATAGCAACCCATCGATACAGCAGACCAACCTTTTTACAAATAAGGTTATTCTGTATCTTATTTACCTTATTTTTTGGACAAGGTTTAATTACTGCTGCCTCAGAACTAGTTGGAACAAGCATAAAAGAAATTAACAAAGCAAAAATTATTTTTTTCAATTAGAACTCCTTATTAGGAAATCATCAGTCTTACGACATGACAGCATGGGTCTCCGCCTTGGTCCCACTCTTCTACTTCTTCTTCACTCATATACTGGTATCCACCATCATGAGTACTACAATACGGTTCTGTGATCCATCCCCGCTCAATTCCGTTAGTTAGCCAAATGCCAAACTCTTGATCTTCTACAGACAATTCTTCATTCATATTATAAGTATACCCTTAAGCGCTTACTACGTCAACTGGACCCATGCATGATGGGCTAAATTTAATTGCTGCAGATACCGCTGCTACTACACGATTTCTTGCATTCTTTTGCTTATCTGTTGCATATAAAACACCATAGGCATATTCTGCTCCTGAGCCCATAGCCAAGTATGGAAGTGTATATTTAGATAAAGACATATCTGCAGAACTATGTTCATAAATGTTTCCACGAACTGCGATAATCAAACCAAGGTCTCCGTCTTTTGAAGTATCTACCCAAAACTCATTATAGAATTCACGAAGTTCTTTGATAAACTTGGTTTGCATAAACTTATCAGTATCTTTAATGTTTGGTGCTGATGGATGAAAGTTGTATCTAATTCTTTCCCCGTCCATTGCACCTGCATAACCAATTAGGTAGGGACCAATCTTCCAAACCTTTGGAGCATCAAGTGCTAAAATAGTTCCATCGTCTGAGGCACCACGATCTCCAGCCATGTAGATTTTATCTTCATGTTTTACTACAGCAATACAAGTCATGGCAAAAGCCCCCTCTAGATAGATACACTCAAGTATACCATTGCCCAGAGAGGGCTGTCAACTAGCCTAAATAATGACTAATTAGCCTTTTTGTCTACTGTTTTAAACGCATCATTGATTTCTGCCAATGTGAGTTTTCCATCGTCCAAAAAAGCCCTTGCCAGTCTTTCAATGACTGTTGCTACGCCTAATAGTCCTGCTAGGAATACTGCCTGAATTGTATCAATTCCTACTACTGCACCAGCACCAAGTACTGATAGACCAGATGCTGCAAATACTGCTACGATTCTCATTAGAATGTTTGTTAGGGCCTTTTGTGGGTGCTCCTTTTTTGGAGCCTCTACTACCTTTTTAGTTGCCATGTTTTAGTCCTCCTTATCCTTATTTCCCTTAGCCCCAAAATATCCACCAAGGATACCTATGACACCACCTAGTGCTGTCTGGACAAGAGTCATAACATCTGAAGAAACCTCAACGGCTTCTCCTGTAGTTTGTGTTTCTAGTCCTGCAACAATATAGTCTCCTATGATTGCTGCAAGAATTGCTGCTCCCACCATCATGGCGAGAAGATACATTGTTTTATCTTTCATTAGTCTTCCTTTCTAAGCGGAATTGTAATTAACCAGACTACTGTTGTTCCAAGTACTGCTATACCAACAATGTCTCTGGCTGATCCCGTTAAAGTTAGCCATGCGATGAAGAAGCCTAGGAGAGTAAAGGCTTGTGCAATTACTTCCACTCCCGCATCCTTTAGCCATGTAAAGAATCCCTTTACAACCTTCTTGATTATTTTCATATTACCTCCTCATCCCAATCATTACATTTGCAACCTGTGAAACAATGATTACTGGAATAATGACTTCTTGGGCTTTTTCTCTCTGATCGTCTGTCATATCCATACCCAACTCAGAGAAATTGGATAGGAGTGCTAGTGGGTCCACATCAAATAATGCACCTAGTGGATCTGCTAAGAATGCTTCTGTTTGTACTTCTGTTACTGCATCTGCTAATGTAAATGGCATTGGGGTTTCTCCTGCTTCCCCTGCTCTTTCTGAGAACTCAACAAAGGCTGATGCAAGTGCTGGATTATCTTTCATCTGATCTGCAATCTTTGCAACCTCACCTGCAGAAATACCAAGATCTCCAGCAATCTCTGCCTTTGCTTCTTGTGTCAAAGACTTAAGTGTTTGACTAACTGCTGCTACCTGCTCTGGTGAAAGTGCAACTAATTTATTGTCTTTACTTGTAAGGTTGGCAATGACTCCAGATAAATCTTCTGTTGTTCCAGTACCCTTTTCAGGAATAAGTGCAGCAAGTTCTTCATCCTTTATTTCAGGATTAGTTGTTGGTTCTGGTGTTGGCTCAGGCAATGGTTCTGGAGATGGCTCAACTATAGGCTCTGGCTCTGGAGCAGGACTTGGTTCTGGCTCTGGGGTAGGTGCTGGATCTGGTGTGGGTTCAGGTTCTGGTTCTGGAGTAGGTGGGGCCTCTGGAGTAGGATCTGGACTGGCAACAGGTGTAGGTGGTGCTTCTGGTGTTGGATTTGGACTTGCTACTGGTGTTGGAGGAGCCTCTGGCGTAGGTTCTGGCTGTGGCTGATTTGCAAGGGCAGTAGCAATAGCAGCAGCGATTCTTTGCTTCTCTTCAAAATCCCACTGAGCAATATACTCTTCTTCTGCAGCAGTAATCGCATCATTCATATCACTAATAGCATTGTTATAAACTTCAATAGCATAATCTTTTGCTATTAATGCCGAAGCAGTATTTGTTTGTGCAGTTTCATATGCGGTTTGTGCATCATCTTTTTCATCTTGTGCTTGTTCTAAATCACCTTGTAGATTGTTGAGGGTTGAAACTGCCTGATTATAAACAGATAACTTATCGTTATAAACATCTTGTGCTGCATTCTTTTCAGCAAGAGCACTATTGTATGCATTTATTTGTGACTGTGTTGGTCCAGAACCAGAAGAGAATGTCCCAAGATTACAACTAAATCCTACACCCCATCCACCAGTATAGTCGCATCCTGCTCCTGTCCATCCTCCAGGTATAGCCCAACCAAGATGATAAGATCCAGGACCTCCACCGTTATACCACCAAATTTCTACATTAAATGTTTTGTCTGTAGTAACATCATAGACTGGAGAGTATTCGCTCCATCTTACACCTTGCTCTACCCAATTGCTAATAGCAAGTTGACCATCAATGTACATCTTAAACCCATCATCTGTATACCCTGCAAAATATGTGGACGTCCAGTGTGATGGAACAGTGATCTGTCCAGTAAACTTAACTACTATATTCTCATACCTATTTCCACAAACTGGAAGTTGCATAGAGTTTGAATTCCATGTGCCAGAACAAATAATAGAATCTGGGACTGCTATGCTTGGCCAAACTCTGGCTAAGTTATATACAGTATATTGAAGTCCTGATCCACCTGCTGACTGCATGTCAGATTGTGCTGTTTGAAGATTAATATTGGCTATACTCAACGCCTCTTGAGCATTATTTTTATTAGTTTGTGCAGTTGCTACTGTTGCTGTTTGTCCATCTACTGCTGACTGGGCAGAGGATAGGTTTGATATTTTTGTATTAAGTGTAGATAGGGCTGACGCTTCTGCTTCTACTGATTGGGCATAGGACTGTTCTGCTGATGACTTATTATCCCTGGCTATGACGGCAGCATCATATTTGTCCTGGGCGACATCAATAAGTGATACCAACTCGGCACTATCAGTAAGGTCTGAAACCTTCTGATTCAGCGCCTCTATCCTTTGTGCACCTATTGTTATAGGATCATCGGAATGAGCGTCTGTGGGGGCTATTAGAAGCCATCCAAAGGCCAAGAGTGTGGCTGTTACTATTCGTATTAATCGTTTTATTCGCCTTCCCCCTTGCAGACTGGATGTCTGATAGGATGATTATACCATTTTATTGCACAAAAAAGGGGCTACCGTAATTGGCAACCCCTTTAGTGTTGGATTAATTACTTAATCAAAGTAACCTTAGCCTTTGGATTCTTTGCATTCCACTTCTTAGCGAGTGCATTGAATGATGCCTTAATCTTTGCAAGTGCTGCAGCATTATCTGCAGTCAACTTAGCGATTGTTGCATCCTTAGAAGCAAGTGCAGCATCTGAGATTGCCTTTGCATCAGCAAGTGCCTTAGCAGAAGCAGCCTTCTCTGCAGCAAGATCAGCAGCAGCCTTAGCGTTAGCAGTTGCTAGAGCAGACTCTGCAGCAGCCTTTGCAGCAAGTGCTGCATCCTTAGCAGCCTTTTCAGCAGCAAGTTCTGACACTAGGTCACGAACTGCAATCTCTGCAAATGGTGCAAGAGTACGAGCAGTAAGACCAGTTACATCTGCAGAGTTTGCATCTGTTGATGTTGTTGGTGCAAATGTAATTAGTGCTCGTGATCCAGTTGTTGGAAGTGTTGCAGAAAACTTTGCAACTCCAAAGTCTGAAAGTGTAGCGCCAGTTGTTGCTGTTGCTGTGTCTAGTGTTGCTGTAGCAGCAAATACTGTTGCAGTAAGTGACTTACCAGAAACCTTGTTTCCAAATACGTCTGTTGCTGTAACTGTGATTTCTTGCTTTGTACCTGCAGCACCTGATGCTGGAGCAGACACTGTTAGGTTATTGATCTTACCTGCAGTACCCTGTACATAGTATGTAAGTTGTGTTCCACCGTTGGTAACTACAACTGTACCAATTGCTGTTGTCTTTGTGTAGACATAAAATGTTGCTGTTGTTCCTGTACCAGTTGCAATTGTCAAAGATGCTGATCCTGACGATGCTCCTACTGGTGCAGCAGATGTGTGTAGTGCAGACACGATTGTTGCGTTTGTTGCTACGACAGAAACTGATGTTCCTGTGTCAACTGTTGCTACGAACTTAAGTGCGTCAGCAGCGTCAACTGAGTTGTCTGCAGGGACTGGCAATGCAGCAGGTGTAGCGATTGATGATGCCGTTGTGTTGGCAGTTCCATCAAGAGTTACAGCGACTGACATTACAGCAGCACTTGCAGGTGTTGCTACGATTGTGCCCAAAGTCATGGCTGCAACCATGGCTAGTGCGATTTTCTTAAATGACTTCATTTAATTTATTTCCTTTTCTTTATAATAGATTGAATCTATCCAAATAATCTTTTACGTCATCTGGCATAGATTTATATTGTATCACATTGTCTGGAAGAGGGTCAAGTTGGGACCTAGATCTGTCCCTAAATGTGTGTATTTCGACCTCTTCATCCATATTTTTTGGGGTATGAGATATAGCCCCAAATATTGCCCCACACACAGCATCCGCTAAGTCCTTAGAGGATTTTCTTGGGTGGTCAACTCTGTTGTTTTTCATAATCTTTAATTCTGTTAATTCATCGAACAAAAGTTCAATTGCGGGCATCACTAATCTTTCTTCATATACTAGCATGGCCATATCCTCATAATGCTTCTTGGCAACAGAAACAGTTTCAGTTCTCATTCCTACCTGCTTCAACTCATTCTGAATATCAAAAGATTGCCAACGGTCAAATGAGACCATTCCAATATCAAAACCTTGTCTTCTAAGATTTTGAATCCATAACTTTACTTCAGATAGGTTAACTGGTCCTTCAACTTTTGGTTCCCAATATACAACAGCATCTACAACTACAACTGGTGCAACTTGCTGATAATCTTTAATTACCTGAATGTTTACCCATTTTTCTACGTGAGCAATTGCAACAGCGCACTTGTCATGTTTTTGTGCAAGGTCAGCATGCACATAATATTTTTTATTTGGATCAGGCTTAAATGTTTCATCAAATCGTTTATGGGCGTCAATCGGATTTCGTATTGTCATACAAGCACGGACTTTATCAACCTGCTTAAAGAATGCATCTGTTGAGTATGTTGGCACACATGCAAAACGTTGCATAGCATCTCCAAGATCTGTAAAGAATGAAACCTTAAAGTCATCAACCTTACGAGTTGGATTAACAACCCAGGTTGGTCTCTTTAGTGCAAAGACTCCAGGTATCTTATAAGAAATAATTGAATCTTCGTCCCAGGAAATCTCTAAAGAGTTACCGTCTGCATCTTCAGGGAGGTCTGGGTTCATAATAAACTTGTGTGTCTTTGTTACAACATCTTTTTCTGCAATAACATCATCATATCTTTGTGAGATAAAGTCTCCAGGATAACGTGGGAAAGAAAGCAGTGCAACCTTTCCAAGGTCAGGGAAACGAGAGTCAACGGATGCACGGAACGCTTTATAGATGTTATCAGCAGTCTTACCTTGATCATTACCAGTTCCTACCTCTTGTGCAAAACCAGAAATCTCATCAAGTACTGCAACTAGAAGGTTCAAACCCTCATGTGACTCTCTTTCTGAGTGACCAGAATAAACAGTAATAGCATGATCAAACTCAATGCTTTCAGCCTTTGGATTAAACTTTCCTGCAAACCAAGGAGACTTCTCAATCTTAGTTTTAAAACCTTTAAAGAAAACATTCTTAGCCTGTTGAGCGTTAATAGCAACGTTAATAATATCAATGGCATCTCCAGATGGCTTACCGTAGTATCTTGCTGGGTCTTTTAGGCATAGCAGTTTATATACAATATATGCACATGCTACTGTAGATGTGAAGTCTTTTCCAGACCCCTTACCAAGTTGCAGAATGATTTCGTTCTTAGTATATTTTTTATAATAACGAGTACCCTCTTCCTCACCCATTATATTTATTAAATCTTCTAGTCTATAAATTTGACTCATTGCTTCAACAATGTCGTACTGAATTGGAGATAGTGGAGGCTGATTTAGATAGTCTTCACCCTCAACAAATGTTTTTGCATCTACTGGCTTTTCAGCAAAACTATTGTCTTGTAGAGCCTCTAAGAAATCATCAAACATCGTGGACAACTGTAATCACTTCATCTTTTTTTGCAATAGAAGAAAGTCTTCTCATAATCTCATCACGAACCTGTGGATACTCTGATGCAATGTCCTTAAGGATAGACATTAATACCTGCTGTCTATTTTCAATTTCCATCATCTCTTCTGCAAGTTCTTTGTTCTCAAGTAGACCTGCTTTTTGTAACATGTCAATACGCTTTGACTCAATATCCATAACAAGTTTAATAGCAGCAGTCTTTGCGCTAAGATTATTTGTCATAGATGCTTCATCAATAACCTCGTAAGACTTAGAGATAAGTTTGCTGTAGTGTGTGTCTGCTGCTGCAAGTGCTTCCTTAGCACGAGCACGGATTGCATCGTTAGCAGATGCCATCACCTTCCACTCATTAATAAGAGTAACTACTCTTTGGCGTGGAATAGATAACTGCTTAGAAATTACCGTCGGATCATTTCCCTTTAGGTATTCCTCTACAACTAGATTTACTTGGTCTAGGTGCTTAACTAAATCATCTTCAGTTGACATACTTTCCCTCTAGTCTATTAATTTCATCTTTAATATAAAAGATTGCCTTCTCTAAATCTTGAATAGTCTTTGATTCATCTTTTAGTCCTGCTCTCCATAGATACTTAAAAGCATTGCCAATATTAAAATTGCGATGACGTGTAATCTGAATACATTCAACGCCAGATGGATCTGAAGTATAGTGGGTTGGATGATTTACTTGATCAACTGTAATATTTAAATTAGTGCTCATCTTCTTCCTCCCAATCAAATGTATCTGGTAATCCTCTTAATGTATATAGAGCATAACTAACTCCAACTGCACCAATAATAGTTGCAATTGCTAAAGCCTTTTGTATCTTATTCATCGTTTTGACTTCCTTAATCCAAACTTAGCAAGGTAAACATAAATAGTCTCTACACTAACAGAACACTCTGCTGCAATCTCTTGCGGAGTTTTTCTGTCCATTGTGTATCTCTTTTTAAGCCATAGTTCATTAGTATATAACTTTGCAGCCATTTAAAACAACCTCCTCATATACTTATTCTCCAGTTCATAGTCTTTGGCCCCATGTCAATCAGTTCAAACATATAATCATCATATTGCTTTTTAAGTTGATTATATAGTTTAGGATTGACCTCCTCCAACTTATCTGTAATAGAGTATAGCATTTCTCCAGTGTATTCGTCAATACCAGATATCTCTAATGCATTTTGTAGCAATAGGTGCTCTATCATTGCCTCTGTCTTAGGATCTGCCACCTGATACCGCCTTTTCCCAATTATTCATTGCCCAGTGGCCAATTCCACAAGCATCTGCTACATCGTTATCTGTAATATCTCTGTCATACTGAACATTAATAAACTTAATAGTTCTTTGTTTACGAAGATCTCTTTCGTAGGATTTCAACCAAGACTCTGACTTCCCTGGATTTTGTGACTTAATATATAGTTTTTCATCTTTAGATATTTTCTTGTTACCAATAAAGTTTTGCCAAGTAATAGGAGCAACCTTACCAATTACTTTTGTTCCAGACTGTCCTGCTGCTCCAAGAATAGCCCCTTGAACTAATGCAAGATCTGCAGCAGTCTTAGGGCTATTCATGAACACAGTGTGCTCAATTACTATTGCCTCAAACCCACCATAGTAATCAAGAAAAGCCTTTACTTTTTGTCCAGCATCCATAACCTTTTCGTAAATGTCATTTCCTTTAAAGTTAATTTTTCCAACAGTTCCCAACGCTTTTTGTTGGGTATCAAATAAAGCAAAGGCAAGACTATTAGTACTAGCATCAATAGAACAGATGGTTGTTGGCATTACCTCAAAACCCCACTTATTTTTTACCATTACCTTTTCCTTTTATTTCTTTTAATGCTCTTTCTACACTTGTTGGATTTATATTACAAGAAGAACACAAAGGATCATCATTATATATTGATAAAGGAGAGTTACACTGTTTACACATTCTAACTTTTCCTTTTCTTTTTTGACGCCTTGTAACTATATATCTTTGTGCAATCTTTTGCTTTGTTGCTTCTTCCCTGCATACTGGTGAGCAATAAATCTGATAACTAATATCAGTAGTAAATTCGGTATCGCACCAACTACAATGCTTCATCTTCTAGCAACTCCAGAGGTTTAATCTTTATTACCCCTGTCTCTGCTTCGGCACATGCTTTTTGTAATGGACAAACCTTGCATATCTTAGAATTAGATCTATAGGTTTTTTGAGGAAGAGTTTGGTCTTCCCATGCTTTGCGAACATTTCGCATCCAATCAAATGCCTGGTCTACCCACCGACGGTAATGATCGTTTACTTCTACAGGAAGAATAAGTAGTTCGTGATTATTTTTATTTTCATAAATAAGAGCACCCTTATCCTTCTTAAGAATCTTCATATACATAATCAATTGCATTAGGTGACCAGTCTTTGGCTCCCTCTTTGCTTTTCTATATTCAAACCCTTCGTTCATCATTGTCTTGATTTCACCAAGGATTGTGTTTCCATTGTAGTTAAGCATAACGTCACCATATCCAGAGATTGGTGGATCGTCGTGCTTGATTCTAAACTCTAGCGCTGGATGGATTTGCTTCTTATATTTGCTTGGCTCTGGATCAAATTCCATACCCTCTTGCAACAAACCAGCCTTCATGACTGCATCTTGAATTCTATCGTGGCTTAATGTTCCACTTGTTCTATTTGCTACACCAAAGGCATCAGCATCGTCATGAAATATACCACCCTCAAATGCTAGATACCAATATCGTGCACACTCTCCTGCGCCGTATGTCAAAGTAGATGGAGCAAAAGTTGTTTTCTTTTGAAACCTAGGCTTAAGACCAATCGTATAGCCCGTCTTAATTGCTTCGTCTAATCCGTCTACAAAACTTGAAGTTTGTTTATCAGCCTTACTTTCCGTACGAATCATCACTTGCTTTAATAAATTCTTTGTCATTCTTTATAAACTCTTTTCTGTTCTATTAAGTATAGCAGATACTAGCGTGTTATGTATTTAAGTGCTGAAACTAGGTTATTAATAGATTCGGCTGCTGTGTAGTATATATTTTTCTTGCCACGATTAGATTTATCGACATTCGCCATCCAGGTAGCCTTAAAAGCCATCTTTGCAGCGATTGCCTGAAGCCTTACAATTTCTACTGTAGCAACGTTAATTGGAACATCTGGTTTAACAATTAACTTTGCAATAAATGTTAGCGCTACGGTTAAGTCTTCATCATCCATGAACTCTGCAATTTCTGATAAATCATTTAACATTTCTATTGTTGTCATTTCCTACCTCTTCATCATATTGTTTTTTTACTTCACTTAATCCTTTATTATACATTATCATTTGCTCTAAGTCTTCTTTGCTATATGAAGCACCAACTTCATCAATTGTTTTATCTTTTATTTCTATTTCTGGATCGTAGAATAAAAAGTAAACCATTGTTAAAAATTCTCCATCAGCAAATTTTCTTGGATTTCTCCAGTGCAGATTATTATAAACATCTGCCATAAGCGCTTGATTATTTTTTAATGAGAATTCTTGCCCCTCTATAATAATTGGCCAATCGATATTTCCGTCTAAACAATAGTCTAAAATAAATACAGAACCAGCATTATCTTTGTGTGGAACTAACTTTGGCATTCCAAACTTTTTTGAGTATGTTGTAGAGTATATATTATGAATTTTGACATCTTTACCATATTCTCGTTTTGCTAAGTTAGTTATACTATCTAAAATATTAGTTGGAACAACATTATAGTTTAATGCAGAATGATTTAAATCAATCCGTGATCTACCATTAGAGTTATCTGTAACAAAACGACTCTGCTGTTTGTTTATCTCATTAGTTTTTATATCATAACTATTAATTAATTTTAATAATTGAGATACTTCGTCTATAGAAAAAACATTATCAAGCGTTTTTGTTTTGATCTGGCTTATCGACAACGCCGTCACGTTCCCCTTCAGCAAGGTACTGCTGATAATACTTAGCCATTAAAGGATGCGAACCAATATGTCTAGAGTATACCCAACGATATTCTGGGAAAATATCTGGATCGATTGGGTTAGGTTGATTTTGCCATCTATAAGATGTTGGTGGACACCAGTCAAAACTTATAATCTTAACAAACTCACCCTCTTTAAAGTTTCGCTTTGGTCTCCAGTGAATCTGGTTTACCGCAGAAAATACAAGCATGTCGTTTGGCTTTAAGTGATATGCAACACCATCTACATAAACTGGCCAGTCAATATTTGCATCTAGGCAGTAGTTAAGCGTAACAAGGTTCTCATCTGCGTCAATATGTGGTCTTAGTTCTGGATCCACTTTACCTTCTGAATACTTTAGATCATAATCTAGATAGTTCCAGTGAGTTAAAGTCATGGCATCTTTGTGAATAGGGTGAGCAACTCTATCAAGTTTTTCCTGTATTGGTTCTGGAATATCAAACTCTAGAATAAGTCTTGACATATATGTTGATAGTTTTGGTCTGTATCTGTCAAAGACACCTTCTTCACTAACTTCACCATGATATTGCTTTACTGGCTTATTCTCTAGTCCCTTATTAATAGGCTGCATTAGTAGTGCAAGTTCTTCTTCTGAGAAGAAGTTTTCAATTATAAATGGAAGTTTTGCATTATATCTATCAAATCCAGTTAAAAATTTGTGCATGTTTGGAATATCACCAATCTTAAGTTTGGTGTCGCTAAAATCAATCTTTCCACCGCTCTTCTTTAGTAAACTACCGTCTACATTGTTTACTTCTGCGGGTACTACGTTCTCTGGCATTTCATTCATTTGCTCATCTCCTTTACTCAATTATACCATTATTCTCAGTTAGGTCCTCTAGAATCCCTAACTCTATTACTGCAAGTCTAACCTTTTGATTTCCTTCACCAAGGACAATGAATATTGCTGGATCATTGTTATTTTTTATAGCATCTGTTGTGGCCTTAGCCCAAACATCTTTATTTATTGTAAATGACTTTGAACACTCTTTAAAGTCTACTGTAAAGTTCTTCCATGTAGCATCACCCTTTTTGGTATTTCTACCAGAGTTTTTGTGCTGTTTAGCGCCTATGCGCTTAGACTCACTCTGTTCGCTCATAGTCACTCTTTTTCCTTTTACCAAACCCAACTGTTGTTAGGTGTTTTTCTTTACACATCCATGTGGCTGTTTTTGTTTCAGCATACAGTCTAAGTGTTTTAACCTCTGTCTTGCAAGTCTTACATATAAAAGATCCGTGATAAACAGTATAACTAGACACTGAGTTGCTTTCTTAGAGACTCTTGAAGATCGAGGTCTTCCTTTACACGGTTAACAAATCCTTCTCTACCCTGGACCTTTGTACCATCTTCTAGTTGATACCAGGCACCAGTTCGATTTACCAGACCTGCTAGTTCTGCTGTATCAACCAAATCCCCAATTGAATCAATTCCAAGATCATTACCTCTAAAGTAAAAGTCGTACTCACCAGACTGGAAACCAGGAGAGGTCTTGGAGAACTGTAGTTCCCAACGAACCTTTCTGCCAATCTTTTCTTCAATCAACTTGTCACCTATCTGAATCTTTCCCTTAATCGCTTGGTTATCGGACTCAGAGGAAAATAACTTAATAACAGTTGAGGAATAAAACTTAGTAGCCTGACCACCAGTAGGCTGCTGACTAGTATACATAGCACTAATATTGTTACGAGACTGAGAAATAAGAACAAGCAAAGTTGGCTTAACCTTATTGTTTGCATAGTTAAGCATTTTCCACGCATTACTAAAGTCTCTAGACTCGGCACCGATTTGTTTGGTGTTTTCAAGTTGCTTAAGTTCATCTGAATCCTTTTCAAAATAAATAGCAGGTAGCAAAGATGTAATGGAGTCTACGACTATCATGTCTACACCAGCCTCCATTAATTGTACACCTACATCTACCATCTCATTAATAGTTCTTGCCTGAGACACAATAAGTTTTGATGTATCAACACCAAGACTTTCTGCCCAGCGCTTATCATATGACATCTCAGCATCAATCCAGGCACAGACCTTACCCTCTTTCTGTGCTAGTCCTATCATCTGTAGGCATAAAGAAGACTTAGCGGATGACTTAGAGCCCCAGATCAATATCTGACGACCATATGGCAGTCCACCATTAAGTGCACGATTTAAACCAAAACTTGGCGTTTGTGCATATTCTGTTTCTGCAACAGAGTCACCAACCATTACACTCTTCCGTAACTTTGGGTTTAGTTGTGCCAATACTTCTTCTACTGTAACTGTCATTAAAATTTTACTCCATGTTTCTCTGGTCTAGTTTTATTAAATTCGACTTTCTCATTAAGTATAGCATCAAGAGATAGTCTGGTATACCCAGCCTCTACCATTCCAGCATAAAGATCCAAGGTTCTGATTATAATATCTGCAAATTCTTTTGATATCTCTTCTTCACCTTTATCTTTTCTAACTGCTTCCATTGTTTCAACAACCTCTGATACAATCATCATTAATTGTTTAGCAATAAAAATATCATCTACATCTTCTGCCTCTGGCCAAAAACCTTTTATCACTGCATTTTTATGTAGTTCAATTGCCATGTCATCAAGCATTTACATCCTCCAATATAACTGTTCCGTCTTTTGTTTTTCCAAGGCTAAACTTGTAAGCATTTCCTTCTTCAATTTTCATATATGCCTTGGCAAAAGATGTTGGGAAAACTGTGATGGAGTGAAGGTCTCTTGCTGTATCTGCAACAGTAAGAGACGCCATCTTCTTTCCAGTCTTTGTAATTCTTGGCTTAAAAGAAACAACAAACATTTCTTCATCTTTATATGGCAACTGCTTATAATTTAAGAACCTTACTAACGCATTATCAGATCCTTTTATTTGATCGACAGGGATAGCAGAAAGAATCCTATTGTCATTAGCAAGAACGATATACGATACACCTGCTTCGATAGTCGTGTTTTCATCATCAAAAATACCTACGCTTCCTGTTTTATCTAATAGTTCTACTCTTGACCAACCCTTGGCTCTCTTAATACCCTTGATCATTCCCATAAGAATAAATGAACCCTTTTCTTCATAATCTTCCGTTGGAGTTATCCAAGCATGATAATGAGATGGAACAGATATGTTAAACTCAGGGAGATTCAAATACTCGTATAAGTTTTCTTTGATTTCCTGTTCATTTCTTGGATTATCTGTAAACGTTGCTGCACCAATGATGCGTAATGCTTGAAGAGCACGGCTGTTAACTCCGTTTCCTTTAGTAAAAGTAAACTCCTCAAGTTGAGCATACGAATCGAAAGGTCTTGCTGAAATGTATCTCTCAGCAATCTTATCGGAAATATACTTGATACCAGAAAGACCAAAGCGAATACCCTTACCCTCAATCTTAAAATCAATATCTGAGTCATTGATGTGAGGTAGTTTAATGCTAATGCCCATTCTTTTTGCTTCAATAAGATATTCAGTTCTCGCATCTTTGTCCTTTTCATTTTTTAGTAGTGAGTACATAAACTCTAGAGGATAGTGATACTTTAACCATGCTGTCCAGTATGATAAAGTGGAGTAGGCAACGGCGTGGGATTTATTAAAAGAGTATCCTGCATGCGCTTCAAAGTCATGCCACAAATCACGAGCATGATTAGGAGCAATAAAACGAGAAGCACCTTCAACGAACTTATCTTTAAAGATATCAAACTCTTTAGCATCTTTCTTCTTTCCAATGATCTTTCTAACCTTGTCTGCTTCCGACATGGACATACCGCCAAGCGATACGCATGCTTGCATAACTTGTTCCTGGTAAAGAATACAACCATATGTGTCCTCCGTAAACTCTTTTAGTACTTGGTGAGTATATCCGATATTTTGACGACCATGCTTACGCTCAATATAATCCTTACCAATTGTATTCATTGCACCTGGGCGAACCAAAGCATTTGATGCTGCAAGTTCTGATAGGTTTTTTACACCCATTTTAATTAGTAAGTTTGTATATGGTGCTGCTTCACACTGAAACACACCCTTTGTGTATCCATCTGAAAGCATTTGATAAACATTCTTGTCATCCATATCTATCTTAAGAAGGTCAATCTTTTTACCATCTCGCTCTTCAATAATATCTAATGTATCTTTTAAAACTGATAAAGTCTTAAGACCCAATGCATCAATCTTAATTAGACCAATCTTTTCAGCCTCTTCCATGTCAACTGCAACAACAGGAATGCGCTCATCGCTACCAGTAGAAGAACGTGTTTCCATTGGTGCGTATCTAAAAATAGGATCTTTGCTAGTGACAACACCAGCAGCGTGTATGCCAGTACCTCTAATACGACCACGAAGTTGTTCTCCATATATTTCTACCTCTGGATATTTCTCACGAAACTCTCGTGTTGTCTTTGATGTGCAGTACTCATCCCAGGTGTCTACAAGTTTTAGTACCTTGTTTACATCTGTTAATGGGATATTAAGAACACGTGCAACATCTCGTACAACACCCTTATCCTTAAATGAAAGGAATGTAGCAATAGATGCAACGTGTCTATACTGTCTTACCAAATAATCTTTAACTTCTTCACGACGAGAATCTTGAATATCTGTATCGATATCTGGGAAGTCATTGCGCTCTGGATTAATGAAACGGAAGAATAGAAGTCCGTGCTTGATTGGATCAATATCTGTAATGCCAAGTGTATAGCAAAGCAATGAACCTGCTGCAGAACCACGACCTGGACCTACCATAATACCTTCCTTTTTAGCCCATGTAATCATGTTTCTAACTACAAGGAAGTACGGAGCAAACTTCTTATCTTTAATTACTAATAACTCTTCATCT
>JACCDX010586724.1_pt1 | contig 27258 bp, 10 predicted proteins | sample 7449681 | NCBI WGS metagenome assembly JACCDX01 (sample SAMN15323450, study PRJNA562643) | freshwater metagenome | isolation source: river surface water | place: USA:Blue River Watershed | collected 2017-08-18
ATTGCCTTATCAGCTTTACCCAGCAAGCACAGTAGAGACTGCCTTTAGAACCATGCAACAAGCCAAGCATACCGGCAAAGTGGTGATTGATCTCCAGCAGAATCCAGTGAAGATTGAGGGGGAGGCAAACTATCTCATCTTAGGCGGCCTTGGTGACTTAGGGTTAGCTTTAACTCAATGGTTGATTGATCAGAATGCAAAGCATATTGTTCTAGTTGGTAGAACTCCACCGAGCACAGAAAAGCAAAGTTATATCGATGCGCTTTGCAATAAGGGTACAGATATTCAGTATCTTCAAGCGAATATCTCAGACGCTGATGAATTAAAAAATGTATTTGAAATACTTTCGGACTCAAAATATCCACTGAAAGGGATATTTCAATGTGCAGGCGTTGTTGATGATGGCATGCTATCGCAACAAAATTCACATCGATTCAAAAAAGTACTGTCTTCAAAAATGGATAGCACTTGGTTAGTTCATCATTACTCGAAGAATTTACCGATTGATTTTCTAGCGCTCTTCTCATCAGCAACCTCTATGCTGGGGGCTCCAGGTCAAGCAAATTATGTTGTAGCCAATACCTTCCTTGATGAGCTTGCTTATTATCGACATGCTCAAGGATTACGAACATTTTCAATTAACTGGGGTGCATGGAATCAAATTGGTCTAGCGGCCAGAATGAATCTTCATGATCATCTTGCCAAACAAGGCATCAAGTCCATTGATCCTGCGCTAGCTTTTCAGGCGCTCGGTGAAATCCTGCAGTCAGATAGCATACAAGTTGGTGCAATGGATATTGACTGGAGCACCTATTTATCAAAAAATAATCGCCCATCATTCTTTAGTAACCTGGCGGTGAATCTAGGTAACGATAAATCCGACAGTCAGTCACTTCACTCATCTTTATTACACGAACTGCAGGTCACTCCAAAAGAAGATCAAAGTGCATTGATGCAAACTTATGTTGCTCAAAATGTCGCTGCTGTTCTAGGCATTCCAAAATCTCGCAAGATGGATAGAATGCAGGGATTTTTTGATATGGGCATGGATTCCCTCACTTCAGTTGAGCTAAAAAATCGACTGAGTACGGATCTTAAAATCACTTTCCCTGCTACGTTAGCATTTGATCATCCCAATATTTCAAGCTTAGCCGATCATTTGCTAAGTAAGCTGATAGATGGTCACCCTTCGATCGCAACTGACAAAACAATAGATAATGATGCCGAGCTAAAAGCCATCGCAGCCCTCAGCGAAGAAGATGCTGAGGAGACGCTCAAGCAAGCACTAAGAGAAATGGGATTTGATAACAAATGAGTACAAGCATTTTTAATAGTTGGGTTACGTGCCCAAGACCCCAGCCGGATGCAAAGCTAAGACTTTTTTGCCTGCCATTTGCAGGGGGAGGCGCTTCACTTTATCGACCCTGGACTACACAGCTAGCTCCCACTATTGAAGTTTGTCCAATTCAGCTACCCGGAAGAGAAAATCGGTATTCCGAAAAACCGATTACCGATGCACATCAAATGGCTCAGGTAATAGCCACCCAAATGCTCCCCTTCTTAGATCGACCTTATGCAATTTTTGGCCACAGCATGGGCGCCTTGTTGGCTTATGAGGTAACTCGGGAGCTAGCTCGCTTGAAGACAAGGACACCTGAAATCCTATTTGTTTCAGCCCATCGTGCCCCACATTTGCCTAGAAAACGGGCACTTTTGCATGCTTTACCGAACACCCAATTCATCGAAAGTCTCAAGCAATATGGCGGATTTCCAGAAGAAATCCTTAATAATCAAGAGTTTATAGACTTTGTACTGCCCACAATGCGCTCGGATATGACGCTTTGCGACCTATATGCCTTCAAAAATGAAGATTTTGAACTGAATATACCCATAGAGATTTTTGCCGGAGCCGGTGACCCTGAGGCCGGTCCAGACGAAATGAAAGCATGGGCTGACTACTCTCAAAGTAGATCAAATTTAAAGATTTTTGAAGGTGGTCACTTTTTTCTTCGCTCCCACTCAAAAGAGCTTTTAGGCCATATTTCAGATTCAATAAATTCCCTCTCTTTGGCACCAAATTAGATGCTCCAAACCCACCACCATTTATGCATTATTTTGGTGCATAAACTGCTTTTTAAGCCTTCCAGACTAGCTCTTGGGCTATAAAAATCACATAGATGTGTTAACCTAAAAAATTGCGAAATCTGCTTTTTTTTCACCATCAAACTTACAAAAATTTGATGGTAAGTGTTGAATTTATAGTCCGGGCTATATGGAACCAGTACAACCTGAGGCAGGCCTCTCAACCGTCAAGCAAGCCTTAGTTGCCTTGCAATCTGCGCGCAAGCAAATTGAGGCCGCCGAAAAACAAAAGTACGAACCGATTGCCATTATTGGGATGGGTTGCCGCTTCCCTGGACAGATCAACTCACCTCAAGAATTCTGGAACTTTCTGAATGCAGAAAAGGATGCTGTAGGAGAGATTCCCTCCACACGCTGGGATAGCAACTCCTTATACAGCCCTAACTATGATGATGCAGGAAAAATCATCACCACTCAGGGTGCCTTCTTTACTCAAGTTCAAGAGTCAGACCCAGAATTTTTTGGCATCTCGCCACGCGAAGCTAAAAGTATGGATCCACAGCAACACTTGCTATTAGAGGTGTGTTGGGAGTCACTTGAAAATGCAAATATTATTCCGTCCAGTTTGAATGGAAGTAAAACTGGTGTCTTCATCGGAATTTGCAATCAAGATTACAGCTTGCTTGTCATGTCTCGAGAAAAAACTGAGATTGATGCATACATGACAACGGGTATGGCGCATAGCGTTGCAGCAGGACGTCTTTCATATACCCTGGGATTGCAGGGTCCCTGTTTGGCTCTCGACACCGCGTGCTCATCTTCCTTAGTCTCTGTTCACTTAGCCTGTCAAAGTCTGCGCAATCAAGAATGTGACCTTGCTATTGCTGGCGGAGTAAATCTGATTCTTAGCCCAGAAACAAGTATCGATTTTTCACGCAATCATATGCTGTCGCCAGACGGGAGATGCAAAGCCTTTTCTGCAGAAGCAAATGGTTTTGGTCGTGGCGAAGGCTGCGGCCTAATCGTTCTGAAAAGACTCTCCGATATAGACCCTGAGCGCGATAACGTTTTGGCACTCATTCGAGGAACTGCAATTAATCAAGATGGGGCAAGTAGCGGACTGACTGCACCAAACGGACCATCCCAACAACGCGTGATTTTGGATGCTTTGAAAAACGGCAATCTTGAACCCAGCCAAATAGACTATATAGAGGCTCATGGTACCGGCACAAGTTTAGGAGACCCAATCGAAATCGGCGCGCTTGAAGCCATCTTTTCTGATACTCATACACGTGAACGTCCCCTGTTAATCGGCTCCGTGAAAACCAATATCGGCCATCTTGAAGGTGCGGCCGGAATTAGCGGTCTCATGAAAGTGGTTCTAGCCCTTCAACATAAAGAGATCCCAGCACACCTTCACTGCCAGACCCCCAACCCTCATATTCAATGGGATCAACTTCCCATTGAAATTACTCGCCAGAAACAAGACTGGAAGGCTGAAAATAAATCACGCTTTGGAGGAGTCAGCTCATTTGGATTTAGCGGAACAAATAGCCACGTAGTGCTAGAAGAAGCGCCTGCAATGACTGCTGTCAGCAAAGATGCGTCCGCACCCCACACTCGATCTTTATGTATTCTGAATTTAAGTGGTCGATCCAAGAGTGCACTCAAAGCACAGGCTGCCCTCTATATTGATAGCCTGCACAAAGTATCCGAAGCCGATTTAAATATATTTTGTCTGTCCGCCAATGCTGCGAGGACACAATTTGAATATCGACTCTCTATTGTCGCAACTACTACTAAAGATTTCATTGCCAAACTTCAATCTTTTATTAAAGATAATGCGGCGCCTTTAACATTTGAGAAAAAAATCAGCCTCAATACTGGTGGCGCTTCTATAGGATGGCTCTTTACCGGACAGGGCTCTCAATACAAGGGTATGGGTAAAGAGCTCTATGAGCACGAACCTGTTTTTAAAAACGCACTTGATGAATGTGCTCAATTCCTAGACCCGATTCTTGGACGCTCACTTACTCACCTCATCCTTGAGGATGATTCAGGCGACTTAAATCAAACTGCTTACACCCAACCCACTCTTTTTGCCTTGGAATATTCCTTGGCGCAACTTTGGCTCTCCTGGGGAATAAAACCAGATATCGTTGCCGGTCATAGTGTTGGTGAATATGTTGCAGCCTGTATAGCCGGCGTATTTTCTTTAGAGGACGGCCTTAAATTAATAGCAACTCGTGCGCGATTGATGCAAGACTTGAAAAATACTGGGGGCATGCTAGCCGTCTTTGCGCCAGCCCACGATCTTGAAGTCATGCTTAAAGATTTGAATCTAGCATCAACTCTAGAAATTGCAGGCCTCAACACCCCCACTGAAACAGTCTTGTCTGGTGATACTGCAGCCATTGCCAAGTTCATCAGTGAGCTAAAGGCAAAAAATATTCAATATCGTGAATTAACGGTATCACATGCGTTTCATTCTGCCTTCATGGAACCCATGCTGGATGAGTTTGTATTATTTGCAAAAAATATTTCGCTTGCGAAACCAAAAATTACCCTTCTCTCCAATGTTAGCGGTGAGCCTGTCGGTCCTGAAATTCAAAATATTGCTTATTGGAAAGAGCAAATTCGTAGACCAGTTCAATTTACAAAGATTGTTGCAAATCTAAACTCCGCACATACCGATATTCTGATGGAGCTAGGCCCTCAACCGATTCTATTGGGTATGACATCGGAGAGTAAAAAGGGAGATTCATACAGTTTGTTGCCAAGCCTGAGAAAAAATAAATCAGCACTTGAGTCAATGGCCGAAAGTCTGAGCAAACTTTATTTGGCTGGAGTCAATATTGATTGGGCCAGCTTTTATGGGTCGAAAAAATCTTTTAGCGCGCTTTCACTGCCTACATACCCATTCCAGAGAAAGCGTCACTGGTATAACTCCAGCCCTATTACTGGGGCTACTGAGCGTATACACAGCTCGCAATTATTTGATCTCATCAAGTCAGGGGATATGAGTCGTGTGAGTTCTCATCTTCAGGAGCAAGGCAAGTTCCAGGAGAGTGATCAAGAATTAATCAATAAAGTCAGCCAACTACTAATTGCCGACTATCAATCTCAAAACAAAAAAGCTGAGGATGTTTTTGTAAAGCCAACTTGGATCCAAAAAAATGTTCACAAAAATCTTGATGCCAAAATCAAAGAAACTCAACGTTATTTAGTATTTGCCTCGACTATTGATGCAATCCCTAAAAATGCTTTAGATGGAAGAGATTCGTCCTGCATTTACGTACTACCAGGTGAAAGTCTGGAGCAAAAAACCGAAACAGTATGGGTTATCAATCCACAAGAATTAAATAGCTATGTTGATTTGATTAAGTTAACCCGAGCATCTTATGACTTAGCGGGCATCTTATTTATTTGGCCAAAGCATTGGGATGAGCGAAATATTGATCAGCATTTTGGCGAGCAAATTCTGAATGACGCAGTCCTCTGTGTCAAAGCGCTATCCAATCTCCTTCTCGAATTACCACTTTGGTTCCTTGTAAAGGCGCCCGAGAAATATACGCAAGCAGAATTTGCATTGCCGTTCTCAAGCATGTTGAATGGTTTCGCTAGATCTCTATTTTTGGAGCACCCCAAACTTAAGGGCGGCGTCATTGAATATGACGACGAAGGATCGAAGCATTTATTTAACGAGCTATCGTTAGCCGCAAACGAAGATCAAGTTCGCTTACTTGGCAATAATCGATACCTCGCAAGATTACAAAAAGCCTCACTTCCAGAAAATAATAAACTCTCTATTGATCAACATGGCATCTATTTAATTACTGGTGGCATGGGCTCACTTGGGCTTCAAGCAGCTCATACATTAGCCCTGCATGGGGCAAGCGAAATTGTGCTACTTGGAAGAAATACCCCAAGTAACGATGCGCAAAAAGCAATCCAAAAAATTGAAGAATTAGGTGCCCGAGTACTCTTTATTCAATGTGACGTTACCAAGTCGGAAGAATTGCAAAAAGTTTTTGAAGTTCTTCAAAAGAATAATCAAGTTCTTAAGGGCATCATTCATGCAGCAGGTATTGCAAACCCTATTTCTATTAAAGAATTAGATAATGCTTCCATTCATGAAATGATGAAATCCAAAGTCATCGGCTCTTGGAATTTGCATGAACAATCAAAGTTCTTGAATTTAGACTTCTTTATTTTGTATTCATCAATTTCAAGTCTGATTGGCTCCCATAAATTAGCCCACTACTCTGCTGCAAACGGCTTTTTAGATGGACTAGCCAGCTATCGAAATTCGCTTAATCTTCCAGCCCAAAGCATCAACTGGGGACCTTGGGAACAGGGCGGAATGGTTAACAACTTATCCGGCACAAAACAAGTTGCTGATAGCGGATTTACCTTGATTGGTTCTAATGAGGGGGCAGACTATTTGGAGCAAGTAATAGCCAACCCCGAAACCCATCAAGTAGCAGCAATTAAGGCCGACTGGGACCGCGTCAAAAATATTTATAGTAGTCGTTCTGAACAGGCAATTTTTGAGTTTCTCATTTCAGAAACTGATGAATTCAAAGAGGCGGCCACTCCAGACCTCAGAAATAGTCTTGAGGCGCAGCCAGCTTGGAGCCGCGCAGACATACTTACTGACTATCTATCGACACATGTATGCGCCTTACTTGAGATTGAAGACAGGGAAAACATAGACATCAAACGCGGTTTCTTTGATATGGGTATGGATTCATTAATGGCAGTAGAGCTGCGAACCAAATTAGAGCGTCAGCTTGCTTATCCGCTTCCCCCTTCAACCGTATTTGATTTTCCAAGCATTGAGCAACTGGCTAATCACATTCTTTCACTACTCTTTGGTGAAGGAAAAACAGAAGCTCACGTTCCGCTCCAAGAGGAAGTAATCCACAACACCACTCCATCCATTGAGCCAAGCCAGATAGACGGAATGAGTGATGCTGAGATTTCTGCATTGATTGACGGCGAGCTATCTTCGTTATCAGCGCAAAAGGAGCAAAAATGACCGATAGCGCGCCGAACCAAATGACACCGCTTCAAAAGGCCTATTCTGCGATCCAGCTACTCAAGGATCAACTCGATCGCTCTAAGTCCCAGCTTCAAGAACCAATTGCCATCGTTGGGATGTCATGCCGTGCGCCTGGGGCAAAGAATCCAGAAGAGCTATGGCAATTGATCCGCAATGGTGAAGATGCAATTACTGATATTCCCAAATCTCGTTGGAATGCCCAAGATTACTATGACCCCACTCCAGGAACTCCTGGTAAGGCATACACACTCAGGGGCGGATTTGTTGAGAATGTCGATCAATTTGATGCTGAGTTTTTTACCATCACCGCCAGAGAAGCTGAGGGTATGGATCCTCAACAACGACTTCTTCTTGAAGTGGCTTGGGAGGCGCTTGAAAATGCAGGCATTCCACCATCAACTCTGTCCGGAAGTGCAACAGGTGTTTTTGTAGGAGTCACCTCAAGCGATTACGGACTACTGCAAGCAACCTCTAGCCAAGATGAAGTAAATCCTTATTTCAATACAGGTACGCCCTTAAATGCCTGTGCCGGTCGAATTTCATATGTTCTTGGTTTGCAAGGTCCAAGTATTGCAGTAGATACCGCTTGCTCTTCTTCACTTACCGCTATTCATTTGGCATGCAACGCCTTACGCACAAAAGATTGTGATATCGCTTTGGCTGGGGGCGTCAACCTCACCCTCTCTCCCCTATTGAATGTCACCCTTTCCGCCGCCGGCATGATGTCAGCTGATGGCAAATGCAAAACTTTCAGTGATGAAGCTAATGGCTATGTACGCGGTGAAGGTTGCGGGATTGTTACCTTAAAGCGCCTATCGGATGCCAAAGCAAATGGCGATCAGATTTTGGGCCTCATTCGTGCGACTGGTGTAAATCAAGATGGAGCAAGTAGTGGCTTTACAGTTCCTAATGGCAAAGCCCAACAGAAGTTAATCAAACAAACACTAGAAAAAGCGGGCATTTCACCCAATGAGATTGACTATATAGAGGCTCATGGTACGGGCACACCTTTGGGCGATCCTATTGAGGCCCAATCATTAGGGACAGTCCTTGGTAATGCAGCTCAACGCGATCACCCACTTTTAGTTGGATCCCTCAAATCAAATATTGGACATCTAGAATCCGCTGCTGGCGTAATGGGACTCATCAAGCTCATAAAAGCGCTAGAGCATAAGGAGCTTCCGCCCACTCTCCATATTGAAAAACCGAGCACTCGCATCCCTTGGCCTGAGCTCAACCTGAGTCCAGTAAAAGAATTAACACCTTGGACATCTACTGGAAAACTCAGGCACGCAGGATTAAGCGCATTTGGCGCAAGCGGTAGCAATGCCCATCTTGTTCTTGAAGAGTATGCGGAGACTGTGGCAGAGCCACTTCCAAAAACAGAACCCTTAAACACCCATCTTGTTTTTGCGTTCTCAGCAAAAAATAAAAATGCTTTAACGCAACTTGCACAAGCATATGAAGGTCTTAGTATTGATCCTAACTATTCCTTGTCTGATTTATGTTCAAACGTAAATCGCAAGCGAGATCACTACAAAATTCGTGCTGCATTATGCGCATCAGATAAACAGCAGCTAAATAGGTTACTCAAAAACTTCATCGCTGGAGAATCCAATAAGGCAATCTTTACCTCGCCAGATAACTCTAAAAAATCTTTACGGGTAGCTTTTGTATTTAGTGGTCAAGGTTCCATCTATGCGGGCATGGCGAAAGAGCTTTATCAGCAGCAACCTGTTTTTAAAGATGCGCTTGACGACTGTGACCATCTATTTAACAAGCTCACGAATTGCTCATTATTGCCACTGATTTTCTCGGATACTGAAGCTGAAACTAATGAGTTGCTCAAACAAGCGAAATTTGCACAGCCAGCCCTTTTTTGTATCCAATATGCCCTTAGCCAGCTCTGGATCTCATTAGGGGTCAAACCAAGCGCTGTGATTGGACATAGTCTTGGCGAATACGCGGCCGCATGCATTGCCGGCGTAACCAGCCTTGAAAATACCATCCGATTGGTTGTAGAGCGTGGTCGACTGACAGATGAATTGCCAGTAGCCGGATCCATGGCGGTAGTCTTTTCTAAGGCTGAGAAGATTGAGTCCATCATCAAACCCTACTTAGAAAAAATTAATATTGCAGTAATAAATGCCGATGAGAATATTGTTATTTCTGGGGATGTAGATTACCTTAATTTAGTGTTGAAGCAGTGTGATGACTTAGGCATTGAAACCTACTCACTCCCAGTAACACATGCATTCCACTCCCCGCTGATGGAGCCGATGCTCGATGAATTTGAGTCTTTTGCGAAGAGCATTCCCTATGCTGAGCCCTCTTTGCCATATATCTCTTGTCTGACTGGCGAACTTAACGACACTAAAGATCAGAATTTTCCGAAGTACTGGAGAGATCATTACCGTAAAGCAGTGCAATTCTCCAAAGGCTTACAGAGCTTGCATGCCTTAAAGCCTGATGTCATTATTGAAATTAGTCCCAACCCAATTTTGAGTAATCTTGGGAAATCTCAAGATGCTCATATAGATTGGCTCCCCTCTCTGCAGCAATACAAGCCCGATGATCTTGTTTTTGCCCACTCTTTAGCCCAACTATACGCATTAGGACTTCCCATTGATTGGAAGCAATTTAATTTTGGATCAGCACAACACATAGCTAAATTGCCTACTTACCCATTTCAACGAAAAAGCTACTGGATTTCTACCAAGGAAACTGCCGTGATTAATAACCCATCAAATCCAACATCAAAATCTGAGGACAACTACCAAGTCATCCTCAATCGCCTACTCGAACTTTTCTCAGAGCTGTTCAGAGTTCCGAGCGAAGAGATTGATGTCAACTCTCCATTCTTAGAAATGGGTGCTGATTCTTTAGTACTTCTTTCTGGGGCGCGCGTCATAGATGATAACTTTGGTGTCAAAATTGAAATTCGCCAATTCTTTGAAGAGATCAGCACACTAAGTGCAATCGCACACTACCTCAACTCTCTTAATATAATGCCTAAGAAATCGGTAGCTCAGGCTAGTACTCCAGCGGCTATAGTTGCGCCGCCTCCACTCGCTATACCTAGCACTCCGTCAGCCACTCCACAAGCAACAACCATGGCAACAACACCAAATGTCATGCCATCCTATGCAATGCCCCCTATTAGTAGCGCTAACTCCTCTGATTTGAGTCAGCTGATCTTTGCTCAGACACAATTGATGTCTCAGCATTTGGCATTGATGCAAGCAATGGGATCTGGGCAGACACCTACTATTCCTTCAGCACAAAACCCTGTTGCTGTATCCGCTCCTGTGAATAAAGTTATTCCACCTAAGCCAGTTACAGAAGACCGCTCATCACCTTTGCGCGCGCTGAATATCCCCATTACGCCTACTACCGGAAATCTAAATGAACAACAAGCCACATTCCTCAATGGATTGATTGATCGCTACCAAAAGAAAACGCCTAAATCAAAAGCTTTGGCTCAGGCAAGCCGCAAAGGCCTAGCTGATAGCAGGGCAAGTATTGGTTTCCGTTTTTCGACTAAAGAAATTTTGTACCCAATTACTGGGGTTGAATCTACCGGCTCCCATATCAAGGATGTAGACGGAAATGATTACATTGACCTCACAATGGGGTTTGGTGTGCTGCTATTTGGTAGCAAGCCGGAGTTTTTAAATGGCGTTATTGAAAAAGAAACTCAACTTGGATTTCAATTAGGGCCTAGATCCATTTATATGGAAGAAATTACAAGCCTCTTTACTGAAATCACAGGTCACGATCGTGTCGCATTTACCAACTCAGGCACTGAAGCGGTCATGATTGCAATTCGACTTGCTAGGGCGGCAACCGGTAGAGATAAGATTGTTATTTTTGAGGGTGCATATAACGGCCACTCAGATGGAACGCTTGTAAAAACGGCAATACTGAACGGTGAATTTGTATCTGAGCCAGTGGCGCCTGGCGTTCCCGCTAATATTGCAAAAGATGTATTGGTACTGGAATACGGCACTCCGGAAACATTAGAAGTCATTCGCAAGCACGCGCATGAATTGGCTGCAGTCATGGTAGAGCCAGTTCAAAGTCGTCGTTTAGACTTCCAGCCATTTGAATTCCTTAAGCAGTTGAGAACGCTGACTGAGGAAAATGATGTGGCGCTCATATTTGATGAGATGGTAAGTGGCTTCCGCGCGCACCCTGCTGGAGTTCAGGGCCTCATTGGCGTTAAAGCAGATATTGCTACCTATGGAAAAATTATCGGTGGCGGACTACCAATTGGTGCAGTAGCGGGATCAAGTCGGTTTCTTGATGGCATTGATGGCGGTTTCTGGGAATATGGTGATGCCTCATACCCAAGGGCCACACGCACGTATTTTGGAGGAACCTTTTGCCAGCACCCATTTTCGATGGCTACCTGCCTAGCTACTTTGCGGAAACTCAAGGCTGAAGGACCTGCCCTGCAAGAGAAGTTAAATCAAAAGACTGCCGATCTAGCAAAAACTCTAAATGTATTTTTTGAGTCTGAAAAAATTCCGATGAAGGTAATTCACTTTGCCTCCACTTTTCAGTTTAAGTTCTCAGGTAATCTTGAAATGTTCTACTACCTCCTTCTGGAAAAAGGTGTCTATATCTGGGAATGGCGTGCCTGCTTTTTATCTACAGCCCATACAGATGAGGATCTAGATAAACTCGTTAAAGTGGTTAAGGAGACGGTACTTGAGTTGCGTGATGGTGGTTTTATTCCAAGTGCATCAGCCTCTTTAGCTCCAGCTGCAAAAAAATCCCTTCCAACAATCACTTCCGCAGCAAAGGAGGAGCCCTCTGAGAGGGCTTGGTTTCGCAACCAATCCAAGTTAAGCCATAACGAAAATGTTGCTCCGATTGATAAATCTAATGGTTTAAATGCAACCCATTTAGATGTCGGTATTTTTTATTTTGGCAATTACAATGCAGCGGATTCTGCTGGCAAATATCAGTTACTCATTGATGGAGCGCGCTATGCAGATGCTAACGGCTTTAGCTCTATTTGGGTACCAGAGAGACATTTTGATGAATTTGGTGGGTTCTCGCCTAATCCTTCGGTATTAGCTGCAGCGATTGCCAGAGAAACTAACAACATCCAAATTTGTGCGGGTAGCGTTGTTGCGCCCCTGCATGACCCTATCAGAATTGCAGAAGAGTGGTCGGTAGTAGATAACCTCTCCAATGGTCGCGTAGGAATTAGCTTTGCCTCAGGCTGGCATCCAAATGATTTCGTCTTCGCCCCTGATTCATTTAAAAATAATCGCGATCTCATGTTTGAAACTATTCAAACTGTTCGCCATCTTTGGAGCGGTGAATCTCTTTCTAGAAAAGGCGGCAATCAAAGCGATGTCACGATTAAAACCTATCCGCGCCCAAAGCAAAAGGAATTGCCTGCTTGGTTAACGGTGGTCAATAACCCTGACTCCTACTATAAAGCTGGTGAGCTGGGGATGAATATCCTCACCAATATGATGGGGCAATCCCTTGATGATTTAGCTAAAAATATTGCAATTTATAAAAATGCTTTAGCCTCTCATGGATACGATCCTCAAAAAGCACGCATTACTGTTCTTATTCACACTTATTTAGAAGAAGATGCATCCCAAGCAATAGAAGAAGCGCGCAAACCTATGTGCGACTACTTGCTCTCAAGTATTAATTTATTTCAAAAAATGGCAGAGGGTCTTGGACCAGTTCAGGATATTAATCGCGCTTCTGCTGCAGACAAAGAATTTATTGTCAATAAAGCTTATGAAAAATATGTAGCAACTAGTGCACTCATTGGATCACCAAAATCGGTAGAACCAATCTTAGATCACATGCTCCAGTTCGGTGTATCGGAAATAGCTTGTTTTATTGATTTTGGGGTTGCAGCAGACAAGGTAATTAAAAATCTTCCCAATCTTACTAAGTTAAAAGATACTTATCAGACGCTTTTAGCGCAAAAGAAAAACACCTTTCCTTTGGCCGAGGCGCAAAAACAGCTATGGCTACTGTCACAGTTAAGCCCTGAAGGTAATTTAGCTTATAACGATCCTGCCGCAATTTCTTTAAAAGGCGAATTAAATATTCAAGCCCTGGAAATTGCCGTTCAACAATGTATTCACCAGCATGAATCACTCAGAACATCTATCGATAGTGCTGGAGAGATGCAGCATGTGTCTGAACCAGTAGCTCTTCAACTCCCCTTAGTAACCTTGAGTGAAGAATCTGATCCGCCGGCCGCCCTAAAAGAGTGGTTTCTATTGCAAGCGAATACGCCATTTAAGCTAGATGAAGGCCCTCTCTTTAAGCCAACCTTGATTAAGCTTGCACATGATGCTTATGTTTTAGCCCTTTCAAGCCACCACATCATCACTGATGGCCCCTCTATGGGTGTGGTGCTGCATGAGATTGTTGAAAATTATGCAGCACTCATTGGTGGACAAGTGCCTAAGCAGAAAAAGGTATTGCAGTATCGGGAATTTATTCAGTGGCAAAAAGACTATGCTCAGTCAAGCAAAGCGCTTACGGACGAAGCATTCTGGCTCTCGGAATTTTCCATGCCCATTGCCGAGCTTGAGCTCCCTTATGATTTCCCTCGCCCACCCGTCAAAACCTACAAAGGATCAAGAGCTTGGGCTGAGATAAGCCCCTCGTTACTAAAAGCCTTAAGAGTGCTTGCAGGTAAAAATGGCAGCACTTTGTATATGGTGTTGTTCGCAGCCTTTTCAACACTCTTACATCGCCTAAGTGGACAAAACCAAATTGCTATTGGAGCGCCTTATACAGGACGCTCTATAGAAGGATCTGATTCCCTTGTTGGGTATTGCGTGCATTTACTACCGATCTTAAGCAAGATTGCACCAGACAGTACATTTATGAGTCACCTTCACTGCGTGAGGAATTCATTACTAGCGGCCTATCAGCATCAAGACTATCCATTTGCTCATTTACTGAACAAGCTAAACCTTCAACGCGATATTAGTCGCGCACCCCTGATCAATTGCGTATTTAATTTAGAACGCTTAGATGAGTCGCAGTCGCTGGATAATCTCTTCATTGAAATGCATCAGCAACCCATTGCTTACACCAGAATGGATCTGACACTTACTGCCAATTTAAGAGGTGACAAAGTAAGCCTTGAATGTGACTACAACTCTGATTTATTTCAAGCCTCCACCATTGAAGGGCTCTTGAATTCCTATCTCAACATCCTAGAGACAGTCTTTGCTACACCTGAAATTCATATCAACAGTATTCCACTACTAAACACAACAGATGCGCTAATTCAGCTTACAGAATGGAATTCTTCTGAGCGTAATCCAGTCTTAGTAGATATCGTGCGGCAATGGGAAAAAGAAGTTGAAGCGCACCCAGATAGGATAGCGCTCATCTCCCTAGCTAAAGGAAATGAAATTACACTTAGCTATCAAGAATTAAATCAGTATGTCAATCAATTAGCCCGCCATCTGATTGACCAAGGCATTCAAGTTGATCAAAAAGTAGGAATTTGTTTGAATCGCTCATGGGAAATGGTGGCAACACTTTTAGCATGTCTAAAAGCAGGGGCAGCATATGTTCCCTTAGATCCTAACTACCCTAGAAAACGTCTAGAGTACATATTGGGCGATGCGCAAGTAAAACTTCTGGTTACTGAAGCATCTTTATTAAAAAGTCTAGATCTTAGTTCGCACAATCACTGCTGCTTGGATATTGATGCGAAGCAGATTCGCTCGCGCAGTCAGGCCAATCCGAATGTGCAATTAAATCCACATAACCTTGCGTATGTAATTTATACCTCCGGCTCTACCGGACAGCCCAAAGGAGCAATGATTACCCACGAAGGTTTAAGTAATTATCTGAGCTGGGCAAAAGTAGCATATCAAGCGGATAAGGGTGATGGCTCTCCAGTGCTAGGCTCATTTAGCTTTGATGCGACGATTACCAGTCTTTTCTTGCCATTAGTTGCAGGGAATCAGGTGATCTTAATGCCTGATGGAGAAGACTTAGAAGCTTTAAGCACACTCAACCAGTCTCCTTATCAATATAGCTTCATTAAAATTACGCCCGCACACCTTGAACTGTTAAATTCCTTAAGGCAAACCGATAAGCTGAGTAACCCCAATCTCAGCAACTCTCTAGTATTGGGTGGAGAAGCGCTACTAGGGTCATCAATTAACCCCTGGTTATTAGATGGGCACTGCAGCATCGTCAATGAATATGGTCCTACTGAAACCGTAGTCGGCTGCTGTGTTCTTGAAACCAAGACACCCGTAAAGGGAACAGTGCCAATTGGTAAACCGATTGATGGAATGCGTCTGTATGTTCTGGATGATCAACTCCAACTGCTGCCAGCAGGTGTTGCTGGAGATCTCTACATTGGAGGGCTTGGGCTAGCACGGGGATACCTAGATCGGCCAGCACAAACAGCCAGCAGCTTTATTCCGGACCCTTTTTCAGCATCTGAAAACATGTCTGGGGACAGACTTTATAAAACGGGTGATCGAGCTCGCTATCAGTCAAACGGGGATTTAGTATTTTTAGGTAGGAAAGATAAGCAAATCAAACTGCACGGTTACAGAATAGAGCTTGGTGAAATCGAAGCTAGCTTTTCGCAAATACCGAATGTAAAAGAAGTAGCGGTCATGATTCGAGAAGATAGACCAGGCTCTTTAAAGTTAGCTGGCTACTTCACAACCCAGGATCAAAATCCGATTGCCCCTGAAGCATTACGTGTAGCCCTAAAGGATCAATTACCCGAGTACATGGTTCCAACTGTACTAATACACTTACTTGAAATGCCATTATCAAGTCATGGAAAAATTGACTTTAGTGCTTTACCAGCACCAAGCACAAGTACTTCGGAGAATGGATCCACCTTTGCACCTACCGGAAAGATACAAGAAGAAATTGCTAGCGCCTGGATGGAAGCATTAGGTTGTGGGCAAATTAATCAGACGGATAACTTTTTTGATATTGGCGGAAACTCATTGCTGATATTGCAAGTCTTTAAAAAGCTAGAAGGTATCTTGCCGCCGGACTGTCAGGTGATAGATCTTTTCAAATACCCCACCATTCAATCTCTTGCTCATTTTATTTCCAATCAATCTGGTAATGAAACAGTAGAGGTCGATAAGGTATTGAGCAGGGCCGCGAAGCAAAGGGCCGCTACTTTAGATAAAGCCAATCGTCAAAAAGCGAATTTAAACAAAAATCGACTTAATAAATCAATAGAAGTTGAATGAAAGCATGAATCAAACTGAATCAATTAAGAATTTAGATTGCATCGCCATCATCGGCATGGCAGTTCGCATGCCCGGCGCTCTGAATGTAGAGCAATTCTGGGAAAACCTCAGATCTGGAACTGAATCAATCTCCCAATTCACAAAAGAAGAAATGTTGGAGGCCGGATTTAGTCCTGAAGTAGTCAACCATCCCAATTTTGTAGCAGCCAAAGGCATTATGGAGAATGCCGAAATGTTTGATGCGAACTTCTTTGGCATTTCACCCCGTGAAGCCGAGTTAATGGATCCGCAGCATCGCGTCCTCATGGAGTGTGCGTGGTCAGCAATGGAAGATGCGGGTTACGTTCCCGATCAGTACCCTGGACGTATTGCCGTCTTTACCAGTGCCGGCATGAATACCTATTTGCCCTTCAACCTGATGTCTAATCCAGAATTGCTGGAGCAGGTAGGCGGCTTTGAGCTTTCTATATATAACGATAAGGATTTTGTCCCCACTCGTATTGCATACAGTATGAATATCAAAGGGCCGGCGATTGATATTGGAACAGCCTGTTCTTCATCTTTAGTAAGCACTCATCTGGCCTGTCAGCAATTACTCACCTATCAAGCCGACATGACTATTGTGGGTGGCATCACCATCCATCTACCTCAAAAAATGGGGCATATCCATGAACCTGGTGCAGCCTACTCGCCAGACAGCCATTGCCGCCCATTTGATGCCACACCTAGCGGCCTGATTGATGGGAATGGCGCAGCTGTCATTATTCTCAAGCGATTAGAAGACGCCCTTAAGGACGGGGACAAAATACATGCCCTGATCAAAGGTAGCGCTATTAATAATGATGGTTCCGATAAGGTTGGTTATTCAGCGCCTAGCGTTAATGGACAAGCAGAGGTCATCCTAGAGGCACAAGCTGCTGCAGAAATAGACGCCAGCACGATCTCTTATGTCGAGGCGCATGGAACCTCCACACCTCTTGGTGATCCCATTGAGGTTGGTGGCTTAACCCAAGCATTTAGGGTGCATACTGATAAAACTGGATTTTGCGGTCTGGGATCAGTTAAATCGAATATTGGACATGTGGATAAAGCTGCAGGTTTAGCTGGTTTAGTTAAAACTACGCTAGCACTAGAGCATGAACTGATTCCGCCTAGTTTGAATTGGCAAAAACCCAATCCTAAACTTCAGATTGAAAAAACACCCTTCTATGTCGTTGATCGGCCTACAGAATGGAAGCGAACCAATCAACCCAGGCGCGCCGGCATCAGCTCATTCGGGGTTGGGGGAACAAATGCTCATGCCATTCTGGAGGAGCCGCCACTACTCAGCAGCTCTCCATCTTCAAGATCAAAACAGCTCATTACTGTATCGGCAAAAACAAAGCAGTCACTTGAAGACTACATACTGAACTTGTCAACCCACCTCTCAAAGAACCCAAATCTAAACTTGGCGGATGTGGCAAATACACTTTCACGTGGCAGAAAAGCCTTTCAACATAAATTGGCGTTCACCTGCTCCACTGTTGTTGAGGCAATTGAGTTTTTAAAGTCATCCAAACCTACTGAGACCAAGCATTCAGCCCAGGCAATATTCATGTTTACCGGTCAAGGAAGTCAATATGCCGGTATGGGTGAGTCGCTATATAAGCAAGAAAAAGTATTTACAGATGCAATCGATAAGTGCGCACAGATTCTAAGGCCACTACTCGGATTAGATATTAAGGAAATTCTCTATCCACTAGAAGTCGATAAAGAGGCTGCCAATCTTCGCTTGCAGGAAACCTCTATTACACAACCATGTTTGTTTGCTATTGAATATGCTTTAGCAAAATTATGGATGCATGTTGGAGTAATACCTACAGCAATGATTGGGCACAGCCTTGGAGAATATGTCGCAGCTTGTATAGCCGGGGTTTTTTCTCTCGAAGATGCTCTAGCATTAGTGGTGAAGCGTAGTCAATTGATGCAAGAGATGTCGGCTGGATCCATGCTTTCTGCCCCACTCTCTTCCCAAGATATTCGCCAAGATCTAGAGCGATTAAATTTGAAACTAGAGATTGCCGCAGAAAATAGCCCCGAATTATGCGTTGTTTCAGGCCCAACAGATCTCATCGAAAGCTACCAGTCAGACCTTGAGTCTCGCGGCATTAGTAGTCAAATACTCAAAACATCGCATGCGTTTCATTCTGCAATGATGGAGCCGATGTTGGCATCCTTTGAAAAAGTGCTTAGTAATGTGAAATGGCATGAGCCTTCTATTCCATTTATCTCCAATTTGCATGGAACTTGGATTGCTAAACAAGAAGCCAATGATCCAAAGTACTGGTGCGCCCATCTCAGAAACTCAGTTCTCTTTAGCCAAGGCATCAAGAGCTTGATAAGTGAAATTGAGCACCCGCTATTTATTGAAATGGGTCCAGGTAAGACCCTCAGTCAGTTAGCGCAGCTCAATCAAAGCGCATCTGAAATTAATACGATCAATAGCCTCCCTCAGGCGTTTGAAAAAAAGAGCGCATCCGACTTCTGGGTAGATAGTCTCGCAAAAGCTTGGCTTAACAATCAGCCAATTGACTGGGATGCGTATTATGAGGATGAAGATCGATTAAAGGTCTCATTGCCGACCTACCCCTTTGAACGTACTCGGTATTGGATTGAGCCACGCAAATCAAATGCAAGCGCCCAGACTCAGGATACTCAATTCACATCCAGACAAACTAACCCAAATCATTGGTTTTATTGCAATACCTGGAAGTCCAGCCCCTTAATTGCTAGCGCCAAGCAGGAACCCTCGACCTACTTAATATTTGCCCCTGAAGATGGATTGACTGCCAGCATTAAAGACACCCTGATGGCTGATGGGCATACTGTTATTTGTGCCACATTTAGCCCTGAGTTTATTGAACAAGAGAATGGAAATTACTCTCTCAATATAGCCGTTCAAGAACAACTCGAAAGACTCTTCTCCGCATTAAAAGAAAAGTCTTCCATACCCCCCAACGTTATTTATATTGCCCCAGCTCGTGAGGAGCAATTTACTAGCTCGCTTGCACTAGTCAATCTTTTGAAAGTATTTAACCAGTCAACCTCATTTCAGGTTATTGGTAGCGGGACAATCAACTTATTAGGTGCAACACAATTACGCCCTGAAAATTCAAGTATTTTAGGTCTGCTGACTTCAGCTAGGTATGAACTCCCTTCTACCCATTGTTCATTGCTAGATATCACCCCAGAGGTACGCGAAAATCCAAGCGCGCATCAAAGTGTCATGTACTGGATATATTCCAAGAGCCCTACAAGTCATGCCGCACTTCGCAATGGTGAGCTTTGGACTCAGTCTATTGAGCCCATTGGCTCAGACTATTTCAGCACCTCTAATATCCTAGAGGATAAGAAAACCTATCTAATACTGGGCGGCTTAGATGGAGTCGGCCGTGCATTTGCGCAGGCGATTGCGGAATCTGTAAAAGGCAATCTCATTCTAAGTACGACAGATAGAAATTTTGAAAATAACGCTCAAATTCAATCGCAAATAGAGGGCCTAAAGAAGCTAGGATCAACTATTTTCCCTATTTTCATCGACCCTAATCAGCTTCAACCATACGTCGATGAGTTAAGCACCCTTGCTGGCCCGATACATGGAGTCATTGATAGTCATGATATGAGCGCAACTCAGCATGTTGGTTTAATCCAAGATTTAGATATAAAAACTCTTAGGAATAATCTTGAGCAACAAGAATTACAACTTGAGAAACTCGCTCAATTTGTTGACCCGCTAAAACTTCAATTTTGTATAGTAATGTCTTCTCTGTCTGCAAAAATCGGTGGAATGGGGCAAGCCAGCCATGCTTGCACAGGGAGCCTGGTGAATGCATTTGCTAATCTAAATAACCTAAACTCTCAAACACCTTGGATAGTAATGAACTGGGATCGATGGGATGCCTCTGCTAGTAATGATGGATTTTCTCCAGAGGAAGGTTTGTTAGCCTTTAAAAAATCTCTTGGTTTACTTGCAATTCCTACCTTCATGATTGCAACAAACAATCCAGCTTCAAGAGTCCAAAGTTCTCGTATCGCAACTACAAATTCAATAACAGCAAAGCCAGAAGACGAAAGCCTCTATAGCAGACCCGAACTTGGTAATGAGTTTTTGGCTCCAACGAGTGAGTCCGAGATGAAATTAGCCAAACTATGGCAGGATTGCTTGAAGATTAATCACATTGGAGTCTTGGATAATTTCTTTGACTTAGGTGGTCATTCACTTCTGGCTGCGCAACTGATTCGTCAAATAAAACAAGGTTTTGAGATTAATCTGGATTTAGGATTATTTTTTAGCGCACCCACTATTGCAGAGCTTGCGTTAGTGATAGATCAACAAACCTCATCCAAGAAAACTGAGAGCATCTCAAAGGAACTCAACCAAATTGAAAATATGACGGATGAAGAGGTTGAAGCTCTTCTTGCAGGTGATCACACCCCTGAAGAGCTTCTCAAGATACTAGGAAACTCAGCTAATTAATTCTAGCTTTCCTTTGCCGTCAAATGACTGCAGGGAGATATTGGCAATACATTTTACTTTTTGGAAATTCAGCGTAAAGAATCCAACGAGTTGAATATCTCCCTTGCCGCCCTCATCCCTCAGTTTGCTAGTATTGCTCAGAGCCAAATCAATCGGAAATCCAACTGTAGTTCCACCTTTTGTATTGATGAACTCAATTTGCACGAACCCCCTATCAACAGCCGCTCTCAGAGCGCTGAGAGAGTGATCAGGACGCAGCGCCATGCGCACATCATGGTCACCTACGCTTAATCTCTCTACCAAGCTTGGACCAACTTCAACAGAAGAGTCACTGCTATCCTTTAATTTCGGCCCTTTAGCAAGCGCTTCCATTTGCTTGCGCAAGCTCAAAGGACGCATATCCGTCCAGACTGTTTCAATGTGGTCTAAGCAAGATTGCTTACTACCATCAAAGCCCGTATCTAACCAACCTAAAGGAAGATCTTTCCCAGCAGGCCAGATTGAATACTGTTCTTCATGGTTCTTAACAACCCTGTAAGAAATTGAATCCTCATATTTAACATTAGTCATATTAATTACTTCACTAGAACAGCAGGTGACGGGGGAATTGAGCCAGCTACCTTACAAATGCTGACCAACTGCGACAGGATGTTCATGGTTGCGGAACTAAAGCCATTATTGATCTGTGGCACGGCGTAGATTTGATCGTCATAGTCAACCACTGCAATTTTCTTGGCAGGCACCGTATTCTCAACCATCAAAATGGGTGTTAAGACATTTTGCTTGGAATCCCCAATGAGGCTTCCCTGATCAGAGGGCACAGTGACGTATTCCTTGTTACCAGACTGCAACTGCTTATAGGTCACAACACCCAGGTAGCTAAAAACATCGTTTGGAGAGCGCACCTGCAAACTAAATGCCTGCTTTTGCTTCGAAGAAGTATTTGCTACTACCTTCTCAGATGTTCCCTCTTTTATTGTCTTAGAACCATCAAGCTTAGGCACTGCATTACCAGCACCAGCCATTCCATTGCACAATAAGTCTTCACCAAATCGATCTATTACCTCGGCCTTGGCCACTACAGGATTGAAGCAAAAACGAAAGCCCATTTCAGGGACAGCATACTGATAAATATCTTTTCCCTGTACCGTCTTTTTAAGTATAGTGCCGCCCTTATTTGGCGAATTCATAAAGGTTGACATGATGCGCCCATCAATCAGCGCCTTCTCATCAAAGCTTGGTCCAATAAAATTCATCTTTTGAACCATTTCCGTAGTCAAACCTAAACTTACCAATAAGTTCATTGCTTTCTGGAAATCGCCATAATTCGAAGAATATGGATCATTAATTAAAGAAACGTATTTCCCATCTTTTTCAGTAAAGCTAATACTCGCAATTAATAGATTAAATACCAAATATTTAGGCTGCTGACCGTTTGTGAAATAACTGACGTTCGCCATATTCAGTGGCGATAAAAAGCCTTTAATAAAATCGGCATTATCTAAGGATGATTGAGTGAAGTTAAAACCCCTATTGGTGCTCATGCCTAGAGATGCAAAGTTGCTATATCCACCGCCTGCAGCAAGTGCGGGTCCTGCTATACCAGTGCTATACCAAGTATCACTAAAACCAGCATTTGTACCAATAGATCCAGAACCTAAAACAGATGGAATATCCAAGAAGCTCATTGGCATTTGCTTGGATGCTCTTACAACGTTGAGTAATAAATTATTATTCGAGTATTTTGCTACCTCAGTTTGATATGCCTGGCTCATATCTGAAAAGCTAGGCGCCACTCCACAGGCCGTAAGGAATCCTAATGGAAGAAGGGCAAAATACTTTTTTAATTTAATAAATTTCATGGTTTTTTTTAAACAGAATGCTTGTGGAAATTAGATTAAGCCAACCAATTTTAATAAAGCAAAAGGCATGAGCAGCATGGCTAAAAATATAACTGCTTTGCCAAAAAATCTAGAGATGACTTGTAGTTTTGCAAAAAATCCACTCTTTTCCGTACCGCTTGCCTGACGACGAGATCTAGAGGTAAACATGAGACCGCCACCAATCAAAATACCAACAAGAAGCACTTTTAGCGCGTAGACAAATGAGATCATTTCAAATTGGGCGGAAAAGGGAGGGTTGTAATTCGCAAATTTTCAAAACTCTATATTAACTGCTTTCGTCCTATGCCCACATCCCGAGGGCTGCGTTTTTACCCTAATTTTAGGTTAATATCGGTCTATGCTTAAGATCAACAAATTTACCTTCCTTTTGGCTTTTTGGCTCATTCTAGGCAGCCTCAATCATGTCAATGCTGCACCCAAAAACTCTGCTAATTCGCCCTCTTTTAGTGCGGAAAATAGCGGGGATCCCGAAAAATCGCTAAAAGTGGGTACTGAGCCTCTGAACAGTCTCGATAATCAAGATCCCACCTGCCTTATCTCCACCTTTACTTTTCGCGGCACTTACATTCAAATCCTCTCATACTCAACCTATGGATATGGGCCATGTGACGCCAAGGCATTTAGCTCTATGACCTTGCCATCCATTCAGGCTTCACTGGCAACGCTAGAAAAGAAGCCTTACTACATCTTGAAGGGCGGCCTCCTGCATACGACTGCCACATCGGTAACGATTGGCCTAACAGCCCCATATGTTGAAATTGGGGTTCTCAAGTTCTCTATTATTGCCGAGACCATCTTGCCACTGAGCACTCTTTTAACGAGCCCAACCTTGTTAAAGCAAGGCTTTACCGCAACTCCATATGTGCAATACCCATCAGTTGAAAAATCGTATTATTTTTGGGCGCCAGGGACGGAGATTTATGAGTTAGTCGACAATAATGGAAACGCTTATGTGCTCACATCCTACTCAACTCAGTTTGATAGTAATGTCAACATTGATGACCTTAGAAAACTGCCTAACGTTCTCTCCCTTCCACAGGGATGGTCATTCAGAATAAGGACGCTAGATAAGGTCCTGCAGGTGCGAGCCAGGCAACTGGCGGGCTTTACTGCAATCCGAATAATGGATGAGTTCGGAAATTTCTACATCAAGCGGTAATTTTTTCGTCCAGTCAAAAAACTCTCTTTATTTTTTTGACGGCATATCACCCAGAACCAATGGTAGACCTGAGCTACCTGCGTTACCAAAGACAACAATCTTAGAGTTGCTCGACTCAGCAAGCGCTTGAGTTGCCTGAATTCCCTTGAGGCGCAAAAAATTATCAGTTAAACCAGCCTGAACTAGCTGCTGATATTTTCGTATGCCCTCACCCTCAATCTCGAGACGCTCAGCCTCGCTTTTGGCTGCTTGAATTTTGTATTGATAAGACTGCGCGATCGCCGATTGAATTAATTTCTGATCAATCGCTTTTTCGTAATCCGGCGGAAAGGTCATTTTGCTAACTTCGGCGCTTGGTATGCGCACTAACCTTAATAAACTTAATCCTGGCGGGTTAACATTTTCAACCAAAAGCTTATCGGCAGTGCCCGCGATTTCTCTTGATAAGGCACTGACATCGACCGTAAATGCCTTATCCGCAGGATATTGCCCAAAACGAGAACGAGCTGCTGTAAGCATAGTAGGGACAATCACTCGCTCTAGATAGTCAGGGCCTATATATTTATGAAGCAGAGGGAGGGTTCCCTCATTAACCTGATATTGAAAACTAATCTCGGCAGTTGACTTCAGCAGATCTGAAGTCATTACTTCCATTTTTAAGCTATGGGTCAATATGTGAGCATCATAGGTAGTAAGGGTGTTCCATGGGGCGACTATATGAAGACCTTCTCCCAACACCAATTCAAGATCAACACCACCAGAAAGAGGTCTATACAAAACCCCTAAATAGCCAGTATCAATCTTCACTACTATATGGCGCCAGCCAACAACTAGGCATGCAAAAAACAAAATGGCTACGCATAAAAGCTGAATTAAATAACGATCTACGTAGTGATTTATTTTTTCAAACATATTAATAAAACCTTATCAAATAAATCATCTGCTAATTAATACCCCCCTATCAATTGATAGGAGATGATCGGCAGAATCAAAATACTTATCATCATGAGTAATGGCAATAATAGTCTTACCCATGGACTTAAACAAAGGAATGAGCTCTAAATAGAAAAGCTTGCGGAACTCAGGATCCTGATCGGCAGCCCATTCATCCAAAAGCAAAATCGGGCGTTTTTCTAATAAAGCAACCATGAGGGCAATGCGCTTCTTTTGCCCAGTTGAAAAGTGCAAATCTGAAAATTTACCCAATTCTATGGTGAACTTATTATTCAGCTTCAACACATTGATCCATTCATTAATTTCCTCGTCGCTTGCACTGAATAGACCATATAGCTTTTGAAATAAGAAAAAGTCGCTAAACACGGTTGCAAAATTCTCACGATACCCCTCGGAGACGGGCTGCATCACTTTTTCTGAGTTGAGCAATATTTCGCCGGAGGTAGGCTCATAAAGACCGGAAATAAGACGCATCAAGGTAGTTTTGCCAGAACCATTAGCACCTCTAATGAAGTAAGTTTTTCCAGCCACGAATTCATAATCTATTGGGCCAAAATGAAAAACGTTACTGACACCATCTTTGACATATTGGTAGGAGACATTTGAGAGCGTGAGAGTCTTAAAGGGTGGGAATTCTTGATTGGCACCATCATTCTGAGTACCCTCATTTTTTAAGGCAAGCTCAAGCTCCATTAGAGCTCTGGCTGCAGCATTGGCATTCACCAAGGAGGGTACAGTGTTAATGATGCCAACAACCGAGGTTAATAGAAAGATGGCTGCCGTAATAACGGATGTGATTGATGAAGAAAAGCTGTCTGACATGGCAGGCACTACATAGACAACAATTCCTAGAACTCCATACGCAAAAGTTGTTAAATAATTAAAAAATCCCAAAGTATTAATCATTGAGGCAGCCTTGGCGTGGCTTGCCTTACGGGACTCAGAAACTACCTCATAACTAATGTCTTTAGCGCGCTCGGAATTCATCTTGATTTCTTTGTAGCCATGCAAGAAATCGCTGAACAATCGATGTGTCTCAGCCTCGCCCTGCCAAGCAGCATAAATTTCGCTACCACTCTTATTTAGATGTCTAAAGCCAAAAAACAGAACTCCAGCTATGCACAATGAAATAGCTAGAAAAGATGGGAATGAAATAAAAGCAATATATAGGGATATAAAAACAATGCTAGCCACTGAATTAATAAAGACCACCAGAGACTGCAAGGAAGAGGATATTGTCTGTGCATCCCTACCCAAAACCTGAAGAATCTCTACTTTCCCAACTTTATCTAGTGTGGCCAAGCTGGCATTGAATACCTCACGAATAACGCGGATCTTAAATTTATGAATCAGAATCTGTGAATTACTAACGTTACTAACTGTTGCCTTCTTAATTGAAAAAATAAACGCCAAAATCAAGAAGATAAAAGCCAAAAAAGAGAGGAGGTTGGATTCGTGCTTTGCAGCCGCTCCTGCTGCCTCGTTGACATTGGCAATAATGATGGTGGTTAACAAGCCAACAAATGAGGATAAAAAGATACTCTTTTTAATCCCTTGGGAATCACCCTGCTTTAAAAATTCAATTAAAGGTATGTTTAAGTTCATAAGCTTCATCTTAAGCTGACACATTCTTAAAGCTAAAGAATCGTTTAGTTCCGGTTAATTTATTACCCTTTACCAACTCTTTATATTTCTCTGAAATTTTTAATTTAATTGATTTTTTAATCTGCTCAAGCTCAATATCCTGGAAAGAACCATTGTTCTCAAAATGCTCCAAGAAAACAAATCCAACTGCATAAGTTGTTAGATATGCCATAGCAGGCTCCGACAAGAAAGCGATTGGCTTACCCACAACAGGAATGACTTTGACCCAATTTGAATAGAGGTCTGAAAGGAAATAGGCAACGCTACCACCAAGAATGCTTCCGATGATTACCTTAACACCATCAGCCTTAAATGGAATGTCATATGTTCGCGAAAGATCATGCAGCATTTTTAATTGAATTCCACTGATCGCCGCGTACTCCAACAACGAATTTGGCAGCACAATCGTAGCCAAAGAAATCTTCGACCACTTAAGAACAGTCTTTTTACCAACCGCATAAGAACCGCCATCTGAAAATAGGGCATCACGAGTTGGCGCAGAGATTAAAGATAATTCAGCTTCAAATATCTCGTTCGCACCCTCTGGAGCGGCACCCTTTTTAACAGCGCTCAATTTTTCCTGGGCCTTAGCACCCGCAACAGCATCCCGATTGGCTACAGAAGATTGGGTTTTTGGGGACGCTTTACCACCCTTTACCGGCGAAGCAAGGGTGGGCCTTACGAGC
>JACCDX011039079.1_pt1 | contig 27253 bp, 29 predicted proteins | sample 7449681 | NCBI WGS metagenome assembly JACCDX01 (sample SAMN15323450, study PRJNA562643) | freshwater metagenome | isolation source: river surface water | place: USA:Blue River Watershed | collected 2017-08-18
CCGGCCTATGAGGATCTGCCCGATGATGGCTGGGAGGATGAACAGGAGGAAGTGGATATGACCCAGGTTCGCAGTACTCCACTGGAGCAGATTGGATCGCACGATGAACGCTCTATGATTGTGGAGCGTGAAGAGTACCCACAGGCGCTGAACGAAGATCTGATGCCTGGTGCCCCTGCACTCAGCGTAATAGAGAAGGAGGAGGAGGCCCCTGCAGAGGATTTCCGCGAGCTGTTTGTGGCACAGGAGGTTACAACTCCTGTTCGCACACCAGAGTCACTGGACTCTATGCCGGTGAAGGAGCTCCGTCGTCTTGCTGAGCAGCGCGGGATTGCTGGGGCTGCCGACATGCGCAAGAAGGAGATTCTTGCAGCACTGCGCAAGCAGGTATCCCCTGCTGGGGAGGTAGCCGTGCAGAAGACGCTGGATCTGAACATTGAGGAGGTCTCCGAGTCGGCACATGTAGAAGAGGAAATCTTGGAGTAAGGTAAGGGCATATGTCGGCAATTCCTAATCCACGCTATCCAGGTTCGCCTGCGCGCATGGCAGATGGGCGCCTCTTTACTGATTACCGGCCGAACTGTAGTCTGCTGGCGCCACTTGGGTCTGGTAATTGGGCAGGCTGGTCTCGCAAACAGACAATGGTGAATAGTGGCGAACACCGAATTGCAACAGACCGTTCTACGACGGCGATGCGTGCTGGATCTGCAGGGTGTGTGGACACAATGGTACCGGAGTGGTCAAAGCGGGTCTATGCATGGAATGGACCGGTGGAACTCGTATCACAGCCTGTCGGCCTTGGTACGGGTCGCATGTATCTGCCCGGTCAGCCTGGCCTTGTGACTGGTGACCCTGATGCACTGGCGCGTGCTACGATTCCTGACAGCATGCTGCCTGGTACCTTCTCACCAAATCCGAATATGTACGTGATGGGTGGTGTTCGGCCTGCAACCGTTGCACACGAGACTGTTGGTCAGGCTCGGAATACCTATTCTGCACCATATGGGAATCACTAAGTGAGTTCTAATAATAATCGTGTAACCTCTTATTTATGAGAATACATGATTATATGTTTGGATTGTTGCTAGCCCGTTAGCCTGTCACTATAAACGGAATTTATAGCTTAGGGAAACTCGTAGCAGAATGACTCGTTAAACCCAAGCTCTTTAGAGCTTAGGGAACCCCACCAGGTTGGCGCCGAGACCGAAGCCGGCACCCTGACGAGCCGTGAGGCCGATAGAGGGGGCGAGCAGGTCCAGGAGAGCGAAGGTGACCGCAGCGATGATGGCGATGGCCAGGATCTCCTCAACGTTCAGCTTCTTCTGGGGGATGATGAAGGTCGCCAGGGCAACAGCGAGACCCTCAAGGAAGTACTTGATAGCACGTGTAACGAGCTCAGTAACAGTGAAACCGTCCATCTTATATTCTGGGCCCCGAAAATTATCCGCGACCCCGCGGTTACATGCGTCCGTTTAAAGCCCGGGGCTTCCTAGAAGATCAGAATGTCCACCCCCGCAGCAGCAGAGAAGGAGCGCGCATTCCTGGAGGCCGACGATGAGATCCGGGGCCAGAAGTTTGTCTGCCTCAGCTTCCTTACCCCTGAGAAGGGCATCATCCGCAACAAGAACATCTGGCTGTTCAGCAAGTTCCTGGAATATTATGCCATGGATTACAAGGTGAAGGCCACAGAATCCTTTGTGCTCGGGCAGCTCCGGGATATGCAGAACCTCCTCTCAGATGTGGAGATGGTTGTAGATAACCTGAAGGTGGATGCTGAGCTGAAGGAGAAGTTGGCTACCAGTCCTGATGCGATTGAGGTGGTCGGGAAGCGTTGCGGTGATCTCGTTGAGCGTATCACCAAGATGCGCGGATCTTTCAGTGCGAAGACCGCATCCGACATTGATGCGCACGTGAAGGCTAATCTTTCTGACTTCAAGGAGTCTTCCATTGTGGAGGAGTATGAGAAGTACATGTTGGTCAATCGCCAGCGCCTGGAGGATGAGTTCTCAAAGGATAACAACTTCCAGACCTCGGTGCATGGGCTCAAGGTGCGCGGTGTCTATCCTACTCATGAGCAGGCGTGTGCTCGTGCAAAGGCCCTTGCCAAGAAGGATCCTATCTTCAACATCTACGTTGCTGAGGTCGGCGAGTGGCTGCCTTGGGACCCCAACCCCGATGATGTGCAGGAGGGCGAGTATGCTAATGAGGAGCTGAACAAGCTTATGCAGGCATACAAGGAGCAGGCTGCCAAGAAGGATGCTTTCTTTGAGGAAGAAAAGCGCCAGAAGTTGGCAGAGGCTCATGCCGCTGCCGCTGCTGCTAAGAAGGCACTTGCGGAGGAGAGTGGGTCTGCTGCAGGTGATGGTATCTTTGACGCACCCGGTGACCTTGCTATTCAACGTAAGAAGGAGGCAGCAGCCGCGGCACAAGAGGATGCGATTAGTCACGCCTAAATGTTAGGGTATGCAGTGTAAACACGATAAAAAACACCGCGATTTCACATCAGAATGTATTGAATACTGTCTGAAGTGCAAACATGAACGACGCAACGTGCCAACAATCTGGTGCGAACGCTGTATGCGGCGGGAACCCAACTTTACAGAGCTTGTGCTACCAGATCTGCCGCCACCGCATCTGTATGTCAACTGCAACACGTGTGGGGCACGCATGACACGCCTTGTAGGAAATCCTCAGGCTATGATGGTTTGGATAGCACCACAAAAGTGACACCGTTGCTCATCCCTCGGCAATAGCAAGTACGATGCCACCCAACCGTTTTCTCTATATTCAGCCCGAGCCGGAATTCCGTGAGATGTACACGAATGCCGCAGAAGCATACAATCAGACTCCTTACAGCCAACGCAACTCGGGGTTTGATCTCTTCTGTAACCCAGCCGATGCTGATATGGAATACTCGGAGTATGCTGTGTTAGTTGGTCAGGGATGTAAGGCAGTTGCACGTGACCTGTCCAGAAATATGATGGCATTCTGGCTTGCACCGCGATCCTCTATATCACGAACTCCGTTCCGTCTTGCAAATTCGCTCGGCCTCATTGATGCTACCTATCGTGGTACCATCAAAGCGGCTTTCAATCGGTCTCAGAACAATGACCCGCTGCCGGAACATGGTCAACGACTCTGCCAGCTGGCGGCAGGAGATTTGATCCCCTGGTCACACGTGATTATTGTGGACGTGCTACCGGGCCCGGAGACCGCACGGGGTGAAGGTGGATTTGGCTCCACTGGATGAGCGGTAGCGGATGTTTGAGCGATAGCGGACGGTTGAATGACGTTAGTCATGGAAGACTGAGCAACAGGCAACGACCAAGCAGACATCAGAGATACATCCTGCGCCTTACGTGCTGCTAGCATTGCATCAAATGCAACCTTCTGTTCTTTTGCTGCAGCAGAATCCGATACCTTGCAATAACCAGACCCCTTGAGTTCGGATCCAGGACAACGATTACGGCTACAAGACATTCCTGTTATTATCGTGTAACAATTAACAGGTATTTCCGACGCACATCTGGATGCAAAGACAAAAGTGTTATCTAAAGAGCCTGCCATATAAGTAAGGACAAATGGGTTATTTGCATTTCTTTCCTCGCATTGTTTTTGGGTTTCGTGATGTTCGCAATGGATGGGGCGATGGTAAAACAATGGAACGTGAACCAGGAGTTGCTGGTATTGATGTATACGCCGGCGAAATAAATAAGGGTTACAACATCTGTCCAATTATTGGTATTGCATGCGGATTAGCAGACGATGGAAAGGCATTTATACTGAATGAGGCTCATCGCCAATATCTCATGGAATTTATGGAAGAGTGCAAACTATATTACGCTTCCATCGGTATATCTGAAAATATCATTCATGATTTGGTTGTTCCGTCATATCATGTAGTCATGTCCGGTGATTGGGAATGTGGGGGAACATATAGTATTTACAAGAATGACGGTTATTGACGCGTTACATTTAACATATATTTCCGACGACCACCAGGTGCGGAACCGGGGTCAAAGTCCTCTTCTTGTTCCTCGTCGCGAGAGTATGCGGCCGACTGTGCCCAGAGCTCGGGGGAACACAGACGGAAATCCGGGCGCGGTGCAGCCTTATACCAGAACACCTGATCCTCTAACTTGTTAGACTTCGCATTGTTATCAATCACCAGGCACTCGTAATTCTCCGTACAGTTGTTCATCACCTGACAGAACGAATCAAAGTCAGGGAACATACCGGCATACTGTTCGTACAAACGGCGGCGGTTTGCTACGATGTTCTCACGCAGAATGAAGATATAGTCAATGTTCGTACGGAGATTGGGCGGGATGCCCATAGCGTACTGCATCGTGATGATGAACATGGTGTGCACGTGTCGCCCGTTCATGAATAGATACCGAATGTTCCGATCGCGAATCCAGCTCTGGTCATACAAACAATCGTCCAAAATCAGGAAATTGCGGGGATCCACGGCCGTTGTGCCACGTGCTGACAGATCATTCGCGATCTTCTTGGCCACGAGCTTTTGGCGCTTTAGCACATTCGCGATAATAAGCGGCGAATACTCCTCATGGATAAACATGGGTGGCACGACCTTGCTGTAGAACTGGTTGGCACCCTCCGTACCAGAGATCACCGTACCCACTGGCAGACTCTGGTGATGCCACAGCAAGTCCTTTACCAAGAAAGATTTACCGGTTTCGCGCTTGCCGATGAGCACAACAACCTTGTCGTGCTTAATCTTGCTCATATCAAACTTCTTGAGCCGCAGATTGAAGCGCTTTGGTGGTGCAGCGGACATACTCTTGGAACAGGTAACCGAAAATAATCCACTGGGTGCGGACGCGATCGCGGTAGCTGTGGTTTCCCGGATTCACAGAGTAGGACAGTAGCATGAAGCTCCATCCCGCAGATCTCCGTTTATACTATCTGCAGCGACCCCCGCCTACACTTGCCGGCTACCCGGACATCCAAACATATTTCCCATCGCTGGAACTCCTGTTCCCCTCACTGGTTGATCAGGCGGCGGGTTCACCCACCCTGGCTGCCGCGGAGCTCGTATGTGATATGGAAGAAGACGGTACCGCTATCGTGGAGAATCTCGTTACCAGGGAAAAGCGCCAGACTCCTGTCTGGTTGCGCAAGATCCACCTGCTGGAGCCACTGGATGTGTTGTCGGGTGATTATGTGGCCCCACGCGACGGTGCTCTGCCGGCTCCCCGTGGGCCCTGGCAGCGGGCTCTGCGGAAACTAAATGATCCCCACAATGAGGCGTATACTGATGCCGTGTTTGCATGCATGGCATCACGTCTTGTTGAGACGGGGCGCTCCCCGCATTTCTGTCGGTTCTTTGGCACGGTCAATGGTCGCACACCTACGTACAAATACGACATCACGGATGATATGGAAGATCTGGAGGAAGAAGACTGGTTCCGCGAAGGGCTGGCAAAGAAGCAATTTGACATTGAGGTGACGGATCTCTGGTCTGGTGCTGTTAGTACATGGTCAGAGATTGCTGCGGCTGGTGGAGCAGACACAGCCGGCATTCGGGCATTTGCCACAAAGCATATGCTGGAGTTGGATGATGCACAGACAATGAGTTCTGGGGCCACTGATGATCCAGAGAGTGATGAGGATGTTAGTGTCTCTGCGACAAGTAATACTGGTGACGCGGATGCGGACGATGAACTAGAAGAGGTAGAAATAGAGGTTACTGGTACAGCGACCGTAAATCGGAGTGCGCGCGTTCAGCTGAACCGTGTCACCCCCACTGGTGAATCTTCGGGTTCTGCCAGCAGCAACTACGAGGATGATATCCAATATAAGCTGATTATCAAGGACTTCCCTGTGCAGATTACCGCGATTGAGCGATGTGATGGTACGATGGACGATCTGATGGAGGAGGAGATCAGCGATGATGCCACAGAGGATATGCGGGAGACCAAGGAGCAGCGCTGGACGGCATGGATGTTCCAGGTGATCGCGGCTCTGGCAGCGGCACAACAGGCCTACGATTTTGTCCATAATGACCTACACACGAACAATGTGATGTGGGTCGGTACGGGTGTCACGCATCTCTATTATCATATTCAGGGAGCACCTGGTGGGGATCGGATCTACAAGGTGCCGACATACGGGCGCCTATTCAAGATCATTGACTTCGGTCGTGCCACATTCCGCCCCCCTGCAACGGCAACTCGTGGGAATCACATGTGGTTCCCCGATGCATACGCGCCTGGCGGAGATGCATATGACCAGTACAACTGTGGCCCCTACTTTGATCAGTCCAAGCCCAAAGTGCAGCCGAATAAGTCGTTTGATCTGTGTCGGCTCGCGGTGGCTATCCTAGATACACTGTGGCCCGATATACCAGAACCAACTGAGGCCAAGAAGGTACTGACACGTGAACTGGGGCGCGTGCAGCTGGAAACGGTTTCACCGCTGTGGAATCTGCTGTGGCTCTGGTTGACCGACAAGGAGGGTCGCAATATTCTGCGCACACCGGCCAATGAAGAACGCTACCCGAAGTTTGACCTGTACTGCGCGATTGCGCGCGATGCACAGAACTCAGTGCCTGCGCAGCAGCTGACGTTGCCCCTCTTCAATGACACATTCCGATGTCGGCGGCGCGATGTTCCATCAGATGTCAAGGTATGGAAGCTGTTTGCATCTCAGCAGAAGCTAGTTTAGAATACGTGCATTCTATATATGCGGAAAGTAATATGACCTGTTTCGTACAGTTAATGGGTGGCCTTGGTAACCAGTTGTTTCAGATAGCTACTGGTTACGCACATGCACGCCGTAATGGATATCAATTGCAGTTGCCCCCTACGACAAATTGCAAACGCGGCACCTATTGGGAGACCTTTTATCCGGCATGCAAACAATTTAGAACTCATATGCCCCCTGGCGCCACTAGATACCATGAGCCACACTTCCATTATTCACAGATACCATCCACAGCACAACATTTATATGGATATTTCCAGAGTAGCAAATATTTTGCGGAATATGAACATGAGATCCGAGACATGTTTATGCCGTCTGATGCAGTGCGTGAAACCATGAATGAGAAATGGGGGCATCTATTATCCGAACCACGTATTGTGGTCCATATCAGACGCGGGGATTACGTGAACCTGCCGCACTTCCATTGTATTCTTAAACCTGCCTATTACAGAGATGCCATTAACAAAATGATTGCAGAAACTAGCATTAGTAGTGTGCTTGTATTCTCAGATGATATTGAATGGTGTAAGACAATCGGATTACCTACATCCAGCATATTTGTTGATGAACCAGATGATGCCGTTGCTCTTTATTTAATGAGCCAGTTCCAGCACTATGTTATTTCCAATTCTTCATTTTCGTGGTGGGCCGTATGGTTGGGAAAGAAGGCATCCCTAGTATATGCACCAAAGAAATGGTTTGGCACTATGGGGCCACAGGATGTACAGGATATATATGAAGATACATGGGTTAAATTGCCCCTGGTATAATGGCTGGAAGAATTGTAGTACCAACCGCCACTTCTAAATCATGTAGCGTGCCGTTGTTATGAATTGTAATGTCCATCGGCTCGGTGTCCAGATCGTGCTCACTTGGATCCTCTGATGGAATGATTCCTGGACGAATAATACGAACACGCAGAATCTTGGTGCCAGGCGAACACATATCACGAATACGTGTATACTCACGACGGTAGCGCCAGTCAGCAACGACGAAGCGATCACCATCGGATTCTGCCATCTCGGCAATTACCGTGTCCGAATAAATATCAGGATTCTCTGCGCGCATCTGAAGGGCGAGCTGGAGAATTATACAGCGCGGTGTACGAGCAGTTGGAAATGCTGGTACAGGGTGCTTGAGTGGCTGATTTTTGGCCTCAGTGTGGAAGTCATTAAGTGGGACTCCCGTATGCTTCGCGGCATCCTGCTTGAGTGCGTCGGCGAAGGCAACACGGCGAAACCGGTGATCACGAACCAGAATGGCAGCCACTGCATCTTTGCCCGAGCCCGCCCAACCAGAAAGAAGGAGAATTGTGGGGTTGCGTGTCATCGTATTGTTGGCATGTGTGTATGGGTGGTTGTGTTCAAATTTGTTAGCAGTCTATAGAATGTTAGACAAGTGGATTCATATGATTGCTATGGCTCTTGTACTCGTTGGCGCGCTGAACTGGGGTCTCATCGGAACCGTGGGATTTAACCTGGTTGCGGCTGTTCTGGGACGTGGCCTTGCTGCAAACACCGTCTACACCGTGGTTGGCCTCGCTGCTATCTATCTAGCCTTCCGCCGTGATACCTATCTGCCGTTCCTGGGCGAGACCGTGCTGCCTTGCTCTCTGATGCCTGACCGGACCCCCGAGCACGCTGACACAGAGGTAACCGTACACAGCCTGCAGCCCGGTGCGAAGGTGCTGTTCTGGGCCGCGGAGCCTGACAACGAAGGGCTCGCGAAGCTGAAGGATTGGCGTCGCGCTTATCTGGAGTTCTCCAACGCCGGTGTCACCACCGCGGACGCCGCAGGTCGCGCCGTTCTCCGCATTCGTAAGCCTCAGCCCTACTCCGTGCCGGTGTCTGGTCGTCTGGAGGCGCACGTGCACTGGCGCGTCTGCGGTGACGGAGGCCTAATTGGCCCCGTGCAGACAACACCCGTGGCTCTATAGCCGTTTCATGTATGCAATCTCCACCTCTTGTTGATCAATTATGCTCTGGGCAAATTTGTTCAGATGTGTCTGCTTCTCTAAGAGCTTCTTGCTCATGTGCACGGCCATGGAGTGATGCGGTATCATTCCCTGCAGGTACTGTTCGGGTGAGACCATGAATTGTGTGCGGATGGCCCATAGGTTCGCAGAAGCAAGCACAGCACCAAAGAGACCGACCCATACGTTCTGATAGTAGATACCCATAAACAAAAACATCCAGCCCGTCATCAGGCCAATCATATACACGTCGTTCAGACTGATGCGAATATCATCAGTCTTATCGGCCCATACACTCATGGTAGACAGCAGCCCTGACAGAATCATGATGAAGAACATGGCCACGTAGCTGTGATGTTCCATTCTAGTAGTTATGCAGAATTAGGCTGTTTGCAATCCAAGTTCCTTTGCCGTCAGACGGTTCAACTGTGCGGCGAGCTCACGACTGCGCTCCAGAATAGCTGCATCACCGAAGACCGGATACCGACTGGCAACCGCGCGTGTAAGTGCGATGTTTGACGCAGCATAGGCGTCTCGCTTCTCCGTGTACGGCTTGTTGCCGAAGCCGCGATTTCCGCGGAGCCCCGCATCCGAGTTCTTGCCAATGAACGGGGTGAAGTTGCCGATACGATGTGTCAGTTCATAGTCGGCGAGTCCTGGATCTCCCTTTTGCAGTCGTGGTGCCTTAGGTGAGATGTGGTCAATGTCAATCAGGGCATGGTCCAGCGTGGCTTCATGTTTATCCGTCATCTCGGCAATATAGAGAAGCGCCACACGCGCGCGGTTGAATGCGGCACCGGTCTTGTAGGTGTCCGTGGCGAACCGCGTCACGAAATCGGGTTCGGTGCCGAGCCATGACAGGAGAAGCTGGTCGCAGCGCTTGATCGCCTCCTCTACTGTGATGCCACCGGCGGCCAGTGCAGTAATAACACCTTCCTTACCGATCATCGCATCAAACCGTTCTCTGCCATTGAATGACATCCGTTCACGTGTACGGAGCCCAAATGCAAGCAGGCGACGAATGAAGGGTTCCACGTGCTCTGGCGTGGGCGCAGCCATCAGAAGAGGAAACACACAGTAATCCATCACCTCATGACCGGAAGAAAGGCGCATAAGAAGACGCGTAAGCGTATTCCGCATGACCCATGCGCGTTTGGACAGACCTCGTTCCATAAACTCGCTAAATGCGGAAAAGTTCTTGGTCGGATTCGCAGCAATATATGTGGTCACCGCGTGCACATATTTATCTTGCTTGTTCCAGCTACCGACAAACAGATTCGCCATCACGTGAATGAACTGCTCAAAGCTGGTAGTGCTGCCGATCGCCTGTTCCCAGCGCTGGAATGCAGTGTGAACGGCCTCGCTCTGACTCTTGCCACCATGGCGTACGAACGCGTTCTTCAGGAGATAGACCGGTGGAACAGTGACCTTGATGTTGTTGATCACGTCAAACACCTCCAGCGTAAACTGCCAATCCGTGATCCGCACGCGGGAGACTTTCGTGTTCTTCATGATAAATCCAAGGAAGGGAGCGAGTTCTTCAGTAGTCAGAAGTTCTGTATTAGATAGAATGGCATGAACCGCTGTGTACGCATCATAGAGGCGGGAGTCAGCAGCAGCAGAGGCAGGTAACCCGTTCAGAATGTTACCAAGGGCCTCAAAGTCTTGGGTATACACGGAGCGAATATTCGGGATGTGTCGCCACCCGTACTCCTCTAGAATGGCGGCATCGGCCGTGGTCACTGTCTCATCCAGCAGCTCATCGTGTCCATAGCGACTAATGCGATTCAGGTAGCGCTCTTTACCGATCAGGCGACAGCATGCCAGGAACATGAGGAAGTAGACGGTCAGGCGATGTTGGGCATCTGTGATAGAGGGCAGCGGCCCACCGTAGTAAACAATGAGAAAGCCGAGCCAGTGCGGTTGGCCCGCACGGAACTTGTGAATCGCCTGTGTGACGATATGTTCAATGTAGTTATCACGTGTCCACATGAAAGGCCGACTGTGATACGGAATTTCATGAGGGCTCTCCAGGACCGCGAAGAGATCGTATTTGGCATCAATTTCATAGGGAAGTTCCATCGTTGTATGTACGTCGTTACTGTCTGTTAGTGACTGTTGGTACATTGGTCACTTTTAGGTGACTCTTTAGAAACCATCGTGCATAATAGAGCTATGGCGACGACATTTTCACAGGTTCTATCTGATGCAGATATAGCCTATCTGTTGAGTCTGCCTGAGGTTCAGGCTGCCAAGATCGCGGTAGCTGCAAAGGAAGCAGGGTCAGTGTCGTTTACAATTGCGTTGACTCCTACTCTAAAGGCAGCTATTGAAGAGCGACTGGCACTGGATCTTTCCGGCGTTACTTCTATCCCTATGCGGTGGATTAAGGGCGATAGCAGCCCACACGTGGATACTGGTGTGCGCACATTCTCTGACACGTATCTCATGTATTTGACCGATAGCGTGGGTGAGTTCGTAGTGAATGGTTCCTCATACCCTATTACACAGGGCACTGCGTATCGTTTCCATGAAGGGATTCAACATGAGACTGTGGGAACAGGTGACGAGCCCCGTCTTCTGCTGGGCCCGATGAGTGAGAGGGGGTTTGCAGTTGGTGCAAATCCATGTGATTCAGGGACACGTATAGAAGTACCAGCAGGTACTACCATCTACATTCGCCAAGGCAGTGCACCTGGCAACAATCAGTACAGCACAAGCATTAACACTGTATGGTCCCCTATCACAGCGTACCCTATATGCATAACGAATCAGAACCCTGCGGGTGACTTTGTGAAAGTGCTGTTCTCTACGGATATAACATTAAACGCTACTAATAATAAGTATTTTATTTGCAGTTCTGGCAAAATTCAGTTTGGGTCTGGAACTCTAAATCCTAATGGAACACGTCCTACAATCAACATATTAGGTATAACCTACTACCCTGGGCTCATTTCTAATTATTCTAATTCAGATATTCGCATATTTAATTTGAATATTAATACAGATTCAAGTATTGCAGACGAGGCAGGATGGTTTGGGCAGCGTGGTTTCGGGTCTTATGGAGCTAATAACAACTATATAATAAATTGTGCGACAAATGGTAATCTTGCTGAAACCGCAGGTGGTATTGTTGGTAGATATACCGGTAGTAATGGTGGCAGATTATGGATAATTGGGTGTTCAAACTCAGGAGAAATTAATGGTGATAATGCAGGTGGTATTGTTGGCAATCTTGCTGGGCGGGATAATGGAAGGGTCACAGTAATATCCTGTTGGAGTACTGGTGCTATTTCAGGTGATGCTGCTGGTGGTATTGCTGGCAGTTATTGTGATAATATCACAATTGAAAATTGTTATTCTAAAGGTATGATAACTGGTTATTATAGTGGAGGTATTATTGGAGCGGGTCCGGGGGATTCAGGTATGTCTATTATAACCGGATGCTATTCAGAGGGTATAATTCAGGGTGAACGTAGTGGTGGTATTGTGGGAGGATTTTCTATATTTAGTCAGTATAGAAATCTTACTCTAATTATAAGTAACTGTTACTCGGTTGGAAATAATAGTATTTCTAATAATGGTGCAGGTGGTATTATAGGAGAAGTATCAGGCACTATAAAATGGGATATTACGATAAATAACTGTTATGCAGCGGGTTTAACAATTGATAATAATGGATACATTGTTGGTAACAGTACGACAGTTAACGGGCGGATTGAATCCGGCTCGCAAGTGATCACCTGTTCAACCAATTATTCTGAAGCTGCAAATGCATCTAGTGGGTGGAAGAAGAGCAATGCATATGATATATTATCTGGAGTTCCACCTCTAGTTGTTGGTACCACGTGGGTTGAGACAGTGGCGAATCAGCCATATGAGTTATTCTTAATGGGGTATACGCCATATGCACCGACAAATATATACGCTGCTGTATCTGGGCCAGTGCTTATAAGAGGCACAGCTGATACGATTGATGCTGGAGATAGGACTGCTAGTGCTATTATAAATAATTGTTTAGCTAACTATCAGATATTAGAAATCACCGGCGGCGACCCTGCCTCTTATGGTACAATAACCATTAACGCATGTACAGGTGTCATCTCCACCACTGCGTCAACCGCATCTGGTACTTACACATTATATCTACGCAATACCGGTAGTTACAATATTACTCTCTTTGATCTAACGGTCAGAGGTGGGGGCGCCTCTACCTGTTGTGTGGACCCCCAGCAGCTTATTGGTCTGGACAATACAACACGCACAGAACTTCTGGCAGGGAAGATAATGACATTGCGGCGTCCCCAGCTACCAATGTCCTATGCAGATCTCATGCTGATGAGAAGAGCTCAGGCGTCACGCCGCTAAAAGCTAACAATATATAATCGTATGACCATTAGGATAATTGTCGTACGAATTAAAGTTTGGAGTATTTGATGTTTCCTGATACATGTTTTAGAAACCATCGTCGTGCTTACGGTTCCCACCACGGGTGTTGATGTAATCGCGCTGTTGGGGAGAACTGCAAACACACCCACCGTCGCAGCTCAGAGTAGCACCGCAGCACTCAGGCTTGCACTCATTGTTCTTGAAGATGAACAGGTTATCGGGGCCGACCTCTACAGCGGGACCAGCGAGAGGCACGTTGGGCATACGTGCACGGAACCCCTGGGCATCCGCGGGGAGACCAGCAGCCATGTTGCGGCCATCATAGGGGCCCATGGAGACAGTCTCAAAGCCGTTGCTGAGGTAGTCCATGAAGGGCTCAGGGCGCACCTGGCCAACGGGAACCACCGTGCCAGGAACCAGGGTGGCACCACCCATAGGAGGGGCACCAGACCCAGAGCGACCCTTCACGAGCTCCGCCACGAAGCCCTCACGGGTGCGCGCGGGCCAGTTGGTCATCCCCATCAGCATGGCAATATTCGCCAAAAAGAGCAGCACGAGCATACCGATGAGGTACATAGAGCGAGACGACATCTTTCTATTCAGCGCTGCTAGATTCTTGCCGCTGACCCTCCTTCAGAACAACCGCGTTCACGATCCGCCCAATGTCGCCAAGGCCAACATCGGATGCATCCCTCAGCCGCCAGCCCCCGCTGATCATGAACTCACCGGACTCCGTATACAGATGCTCCCACCAGGCGGGGTGCTCATTCACAACTGCAAATCCACCCAGAGCCGCCGGCGTCCACCGACCGCGCTCTACCTGAATCCACGTAGCAGCCGACACCACCTGGACCCCATGCTCGGGAGAACGAATGGCTACAGCATCCGTGCTCTGATCGCCTTGTATGCGCACCTTGCCGGTAACCATTGTGGTGTGCCCCCGTCGGTCAAACACGCGATCCCCCAATCCTATCTCGCGTATTGGTCGCCACACAAGGCCACCAGTCCAGCCCTGACATGCCACCAAACAATCCGGTGACAGCCCTGCCTCTGCCGCAAGTACGGCGGAAGGAATCGCCGGGGCGGTTGTGCGGTTCAGCGTTGCCCACACCGAACGGAACCAGGCTGACTGTGTCGCCGTATCCTCTGCCGGAATCTCCTCCCAATCCGCGAACATGATGATGCCGTTGTCACCACGCACCGGGATACGCCGAGTCGTGGTTGTCAGACACCAGAGTTCGCGCCCACCGCGCAGCCATTCAAGTGTTCCTTGCTTGGTCGCCCGTGCGCCAGGATAGTCTCTTGCCGGAATCAGTGTGCGCGGGCGATCCGGATGCGCAACCAGGTGGTCCCCAGTAACATGCACGCCGTTGATAGCATAGACGATGTCAGCACTCCAGAAATGATGCACAGCCGTCACACGACCACCGTCACCCAGTGTGTCGCCGACCTTCACGCTTTCTATCGGCACGGTCATACCTCCCACAATACTGACGGGTGTACCCATGATGAAGCAGGCTCCAGGCGTGTAGAGTTCCGCCACTTTCGTGGCTGCGATTGTACTGACCACCGCTACAACCGTTGCCCCAATGATGGATGCTACGATCGCAAACATACTGGAAACCGGTGCCAGGATGAAAAAGAGGATGATCATGAGTGCCAGGATAATACCGACAATGATGATTGCGACGATGAGAGTTACTTTGATTGCATCAATGAACGCGATAATGGTGGATATGAGGCCCATCGCAATAGAGATTGCAGCGGCCTGTAGGCGATATACGATACTGTGCAGCTGAATCATGAAGTTATGAGCCAGCTGTGCAACACCCGCCATGCGATCCATGAATGCCTTGTAGGCCTGATAGCAGAAGGTCCAGACATCCGTGAACACGTCCGCAAGTGTAGCGGTAGCCTCTGACATTACGCCCGCAGTGGCTGTCTCTGCTGCTGCCAGATCCTTCGGAACCTGTGCCGCCAGACGTACAGCATTCTGCACATATTCTTTCTGACAGAAGATCCAGTTGTCCTTTGCGAACTCGGTGGCCGTGCGCGGATCAGTGGACGGTTTGAAGAATCCCGCAATCGGCAGCACCCCAGGATCACAGCGCTTTGCATCCCAGTTTGCCGCCACGTTCGCGCGATATGCGAATGACATGGATGTTGCCAGGCCAATTGACAAGCATATGGTCAGAATAATAAACTGTGTGAGCGCATTTGAGTCCATGTCACTCCCCTGACGGGCGCGCGGGTTTTTGACGCCAGGACCAACCTCTCTGGTGAAGAAATTGGGGGCTTCTAGATAGAAATGCGTCGTACATTCAAGAGCCGTTCTCGTCGTTCTGATGGTAGCTGCCCTCCCGGGTATCATGGTCGCAAGGCATACACCGTGAAGCGCACTGGCACACGTGTCGGCGCTCGCTGCGTTCGTGCCACTACGAAGTCGGGGCCGCGTGCAGCCTTCCTCAAGGCCTCGCGCTCACGCATGAGTCGCCGTCTGCGGGGGATCGCCAAGTCTCGCCGTGGTGTGACTGCGTGCCCTCCTGGCCAGATCGTGCGCGACGCTTATGTGCGGATTCGCAGTGGTCGCCGTCAGTTTGTACCGGCTTCCTGTATTCCGGATGTCGGCAATCCGGGCAAGGGTATTCCCACAGGTGCACCCGGTATCGGCGCTCTGCGAAAGGGAGATCTGAAGCGCTTTGGCTATGATAACGTTACGGATATGTCCGATGGTCGCCGCCATCTGGCTCTGGCGCTCGCCGTGAAGGCATACGGTTCGCTGACTGTCTGGCGGAAGCTGAACGCTGTGTATATCTACACACGGCACACCGCCCCTGCTTCATCCGCCATCTTCAAGGCCGATCGTGACTGGATTAAGGAGCATTACGGCATCAAGGCGTTTTGAACACAGAGGGGTCGTTCTAAGCATGTGAGGCCAAAACGCAGGGAACTATAGATGGACTCAGGGACTGTATCTGAGAATACGCTGGGCAAAGCAACGCGTATTCTGGAGAAGGTTGCAGCAGAAGCCGGTGGGCCGTATGTGTCCACCACCATAAAAGAACCGCTGGGATTCGCCACATTCGCGGCTATCACGTTCGGTCTCGGCCTGTTAACATATGTCATATCCGAAATCGCCAATTACTACGAGATCAAGCGCCACTGGTCATACTATCGCTGTCATCCTTCGGTAACTCCGTTCGCCAAGTTCTACGGACATGATCTCACCGAAACGCTGAACTTCTGTGTTGGGCAGGCGGTTGCAGCGCACGCACCGGGTGTGATTCGTCCGATTGAGGAAGGCGTGACGAAGGTGATGGGTGTGGTGGATGATGTGTACGACAAAGCGGTTGCTGTAGAGAGTGGGATTGGTCAGCTGATTGGTGGGTTTGAGCGGTTTGTTCTGGAATTTGCGAACGCCATGCGCACAATTGGAACACGATTCCGCATGTCTGTGATTCGCATCAAGGAGATCTTTGAACGTGTGCACGCGGTCTTCGTCTCGTTTGCGTTCGCGGCAATTTCCGCTATCACATTCGGTGAGAACTTGGTCTGTAACCCCATCGTGACCTTTATTGCCTCCATCGCCGGTGTGGATATCTGCTGCTTTGCATCTGGAACGCGGATCCGCATGAGTGACGGCGCCACGAAGCCGATTGAGGCCGTGCGTATTGGCGACTATCTGTGGCGCGGAGGCCGAGTCACATCCACCTATCTATTCCATGGTTCACTGACACCGATGGTCTGTATTCGTGGTACCAAAGTTAGCGGGAATCATTATGTGTGGGACTTTGCTGTCGGTCGGTTTGTCCGTGCAGAAGAGCACTCGGAGGCGACACCGTGTGAATCTGTACCTGTTTTACACTGTCTGAGTACTGCTAACAACCGAATCCCTATTGTTGGAGATGATGACCGCACTCTGATGTATGCAGATTATGAGGAGAGCGGGGATCCAGAGGTGGTCGCAGCAGCACAGGCGGCGGTGGAACGGGGGTTGAATGGATCCAACGGCTATGTAGGTGCCACGGTCCCAGATTACAGCCTGGGGCTGGATCCGACAGTCTTCGTGCAGATGGGAGATGGATCATGGATGTTAGCAGATGCAGTGCGGGTCGGTGATGTACTGAGTTCAGGAGCATGGATTGTTGGTATTATACGGGAGGAATGTGACGTGGTGTGCATGACGCCTGGATTCAAGGTGGTGTCAGCGGCGCAGCTTGTGCAACAGAGTAACGGAGGATGGGTGCGTGCAGCGCATATCTGGCCATCTATGGGCTCATACACACGTCAGCTGGTGCACTTCGTGACAAGCGATGGTGGTGAGATCACAGTTGCCGATGCCCTAGATTCCCAGCCATACCAGGTGCGCGACTATCAGGAGTGGACAGGGCCGGAGGTGCAGGCGATTTACGATGCTGCTGTCAACGGGGCATAAAGAAGAAGACGACCAGAAGGTCAGAGAAAGATGCCGCTCATGATGACGAATCAGTACCGACATGCGTACGCACAATGGCCGCCTATCTTTGGGCAACAGTTCGGTTACAAGCAGGTGATTTGCACCGATAAAGAGGGAGATGAGGTGACCGTGCCCCTGACCGGTCTCCATAAGAATGGATGGTGGATCGGTGTTCGTATATGCGCTGCGACTGACAAGGGGCCGTTGAATGATGTGGAGTTCACCTGTCGGATTGGTGACAAAGAATGGACGCAGACAGCTGGTGAGTGGTGTCAGATAGATCCAGTTCCATGGACAGAGTCAGATGCCGTTATGTCGTTGATTCTCAGTGAACCGCTCTATAGTGCGATTACGTACTCCGTGCGCCTCTGCTTTCACTACACCCAGTAAAAGTTGACGCGGGTGCATCGTTGTGTTGCCGCCAAGCAACGACGAAGACATAGACACAAGATGACAACTCTACGAATGATTGCAAACGGAGATGTGGCAGTGGTTGGTATCCACGTGCCAGATACCCAAGTGCGCCGACCGGTGCACGCCGCCATTGCATTGGATGTGAGTGGCAGTATGGAAGGAGAGCGCCTTGCGGAAGTCAAAAGGACTCTGCACGCAGCACGCGGTCTCTTCCAAGCCGAGGATCGCATCACGCTGGTGACATTCAGTGATCAAGCGCGTCTTGTCTGTGCTGCGCAGACAATGGATGAGGCCGGTGCTACCTCGTTCTACACGGCAGTGGATGCCCTTGTCACAGAGGGCTCTACGAACATGAGCGCAGTCTTTGAACTGCTCGCTGCATCACAGACCGCAGAGTCTCCCTACTCAGCCATCGTACTTCTCACAGATGGAGTGGTGAACGCCGGTGTTACAAGCACGGCGGGGCTCCGTGCTATGGCCAACAGCTTCCGCCTGCCTATGCACTTCCTCGGCTACGGCCCGGATCACAATCGCATCCTGCTCCGCGACATTGCTACCGCACAGCGCGGCACCTACACCTACGTGGACAGCAACGAGGTGCTTCCTGTAGCAGTGGGCAACATTCTCGGCTCGCTCCGTACAGAGGTGGTGTTCGGTGCGAAGCTCACCGTGGATGGCTGGGCATGCAAGGAGGTCGGTGCAGATGACGGGTCATACAATGTCGGCAACCTGGAGGCTGGGCGCGACTACTGGTTTGTGTATGGCCGCCTGAACAATGCTGTGGCCTCACCGACCGTCACTCTAACAGATCGTGATGGGGCTGTCATTGCACAGATTCAAGAGGCACCAGAGGCAGATGACACGTTGGTGACCGAGCAGTCCTTCCGCTGTCGGGTGGCAGCGGCGCTGGTGGCTGCATCCAATGCGGTGGAGCGTCGTGAACCGATTGGCACACAGCTCACGGACCTGCGCGACGAGATTCAGGCGCTCCCTGATGCGGTTCGCGTGCGCCCGCTTGTGCTCCGCATGCTTGCCCAGCTGGAAGAGACCATTGAGATGGCCGCGCGCATGCCTCCACCGATGCCCTATCCTCTTCCTCGTGCTGGTTTCATGGGTGCCGGTGGTCCTCCCTTCTTCAACATGAACGACCTGGCCACGCGCATGGCATCTGGTGGTGCAGTCCTCGGTCTCCAGCGCGGCATCTCGGGGCCTGCTCACCAGGACAATCTCTTCGCATCACCGACTCAGACCATCTCTGCCCGCGCCACAACACAGGCCTACTCCACCATGGACCCACACAGTACATCATAAACCAAAAAAGGCCGTTACAATAAATGAGCAGCAACAAACAAACACCGAATCGTAATGAGATCATAATCAAAACTGGTACAACACTTCTGCAGAGTGCAAAAGAGGGGCTTGGCCTAGGGATCGGTGTGGGCCTGGCGCAGCGCGCTGTCTCCGCTATTTTTGGCGCTGCCAGTGATCGTGAGCCCACTGAGTACGAACAGTGTCTGATAGATAAACGCGACATTGGTCTCTGCGCTTATCTACTTAAAAAGGAGTGACGGAGTCTGATAAGAAGAATGCCCGGTGCCAATGTGGAGAAGCCCCAAGAAGAGCGCGTCAGTGAGTGCCTCGCCGTACTCAAGAAGCTGATTGATGAGCTCGGTATCAGTGATGAGAACCCAAGCATCAAGCTCTTCAAGAAGCGCATGAACGATTACTGGCGTGACGGCAAGTTCCAAAATGAGCGCATTCCGCTCATCGGAACCAATCGTTATATTATGTATGAATTTCCGCGCTGGGCGCATAAGAAGGTAGAGGCACTGTTACATGTTGCGCATCGCCGCCTGCACTTTAAAGAACTCCCTGCAGCCCTTCAGGCAGAGCTAGAGGCTGGAACGAGTAGTGCTCTGCAATCTGCATCATCACCTCCACCTCAGCAGGATTGAGGAGTGAGATAGACACACCCTTGCGGCCGAAGCGACCACAGCGGCCAATGCGGTGGATGTAGCTCTCCTTGTCTGCGAAGCTGGGGATGTCAAAGTTGAAGACAAGTTCCACCTGTTGGACATCAATGCCGCGCGCAAGCAAGTTCGTGGCAATGAGAACACGGGTAGTACCTGCACGGAACTCCTGCATACGCTTTTGGCGCTCAGACTGGGGCATGGGCTCACCATAGATGACGGACACGGGGAACCCGCGGCCCGTGAGCTCGCCATTGAGCCACTCCGCCCGCTCCTTCGTGTTGACGAAGATGATGGACTGAGGAATGGTGAGCGACTCATAGATATCAAGGAAGGTAACGAGCTTGTACGAATCATCGGGGACATCCACAACATATTGCTTGATACCATCCAGCTTGACATCCGCCGTGCGAAGAGTGATGCGAACGGGGTCGTTCAGGATCTTCTCGGCGAGCTCCTTGACCTCGGGGGGCATGGTGGCAGAGAAGAAGGCAACGCGGCACGAGGCAGGGAGACCGATGTTCACGATCTCGTTGACCTGCTCGGCAAAGCGATCGCGGAGCATCTCGTCGGCCTCATCCAGCACAAACGTGCGGAGGTCATTGAACTTGAGGTCGCCGCTAGAGGCCAAGTCCCAGATGCGACCAGGAGTACCGATGACAACATGAGCGTTGCGCATCTCGCGGGCATTCTGGTGGCGGGGAATGCCGCCCACCGCAAGCACCACATTGATCTTCATGTAGGCGGACAGGCCGCGGATAACATCGCAGATCTGCGATGCGAGCTCATGCGTGTGTGCCATGACGAGTGCCTGTGTGCGCATGAGCGAAGGGTCAATCTTACTGAGAAGACCGGTACCGAAGGTGCCCGTCTTACCGGTACCGGATTGCGCCTGGCCAAGCACGTCACGGCCCTTGACCAGGGGAATAATGGCCGCCGATTGAATGGCGGAGGGAACCTCAAAGCCGTAGGCATAAATACCACGGAGGAGGGCATCGGGGAGACCCATGTCGTCAAACGACTTAACAACGGGGAACTCTTCGGGATTGGAGGTTTCAACAACGAACTGAGTAGTGGCTGACATCGTACTTGACCTCAGGTTTGGGTGCCAGGCCGTCAACTTTGCTGGGTGTGGGCTAAAGTTGCTGCTGCCGTGGCGGCGGCTGCCTCCTTTTTCTTGTAATAGCGCTCCAGAGCAGCTGCCTTCAGCCGTTCCTTGTTGCGTTCATAGAACGCCTTATATGGCTTATTTTCGCGATACTTGGCCAGAATCTCCTCTTTATGGGTTTCGTAATACTCCTTGTGTTTGGGTGTGTACGTGCTGGAGCCGTTCATATACGCACCAGTGCGAGCCCCGTTGTTTAAGCCGAAAACATAAGCGCACCGCGACCGGCCGAGATGCGGAGGAGATTGTAGGTGGTCAGCCAGATATAGATATTGAACTTCTCTGGATTCGGTGTTTGTGAGATAACCGGTCTTATGATAGCACGTGAGGCCGCAATGTCGCCTAGTCCTTTGTTACCTGTACCAACCTGTGTAATGTAATCGCTGACATAACTTCCACCGCCGCCGCCAGCTGCTGACCCAGAACCACCACCGTAATAACCATCACCGCCTGCGACGCGGCCTGGCCCAGCCCCGCCAGTTTTGTTCATCATAACAACGAATGATGGATCATTGGTTGGCATCTGTATCCCGTCTGGTAGACCAACAGTACTGACAACATTAACACCTACAACCGCCGTTCCGCCACCACCGCCACCATCACCAGTCGCTGTAGCCGCATGTGTGCGTGTACCAGACACTCCCTGCTGCCCAATTGCAATAGCCGATCCCGCTGCACCACCAGAAGCACCAGCACCCGCCGCACCGGCCACCGCAATCCATATGTAGGATGGCCCTGCAACCTGCACAACAATCGCGGCCGATCCTCCCGCTACACACCGCACATATGTCTGCTGATAGCCCGGAATACGGCGCAGTTCCTGGAAAGAGATAACACCCTTCACATATGCACCCTTGGCTGCTCCATCAGCACCATAGAGCTCCACCTGAAGGGCCTGTGTGGCGGGGCTAAGTACACTGTCCAGAATAGTGAGCGTTCCGGCCCCATATGTTTGCGGGCCTTGTGATGGATCAGGAATCCATGTTTGCTGGCGGCAGCCCTCTGTGTTCATATAGAGCAGTAGATCGCGCGCCGGTAACTTATCCCAGTTTGCAGCACCGCGCATCTCATCTTCATGATACTCCAGTGTCTCCGCGAGCCCGCCTGTAGGCCAGAACCCAAAATCATAACGATAGATGTAACGATCTATCAGTGGACAGCGGCGGCAGTTCAGCGCTGGTAGCAGTGAACGGAAAAACGAAGGGCCTTCAATTTCAAAGCGGGTGCGCCCACGATACAGTAGTGTCGCAGCCGCAATCGGATCTGATCTGCGATCTGAGAATCCAGGGCGAATGAATCCATCACCATAGTCCCAATTCGGTAGCTGCGCATCAGGCCACCAGATGCCTTGCCCTTCAGGTAAACGTGGAGGAGGCCCCAAGTCGCGACTGAACAGGAAGTAGGCATTGTAATCCTCCGCCTCAGTACGCTGTGCAACCCATGTCATATCACGTACAAGGCCGCCTTGCTTGATTGGAATACGCACGCGGGGTGCACCCTCTGTAGGGAAGACCGGCACCGCCACATGCTGTTCAATTGGAATCTGTAAGTCTGCATTGCGGAAAGCAGCGGCCTCGCGATCCTCTAGACTGACATACTCCACAATCCAGTATGCATCGGTGAAATGCCAGGTTGTTGGCATTGAGACACCAGGAATGATGTTTCCAAACTCATCGTAAAAGGGGCAACCCGGAAAGGTTGGTAATGGGCCTGTGCCAGGGAGATTAGGATGATCCGACACAAATGAGCTGGTGAACACACAGTCCTGAACCGGGCGGAACTGCACGGTGAGCTGCACCTTGTCCTTTGCCAGTGCCTGGATCGGCAGCGCCTGTGGACCGGGCCCGCGGTTCCACCAGAACGGATACACGACTTCCACTGTCTGTGGGCGTGTCTGTGTTGGATAGAAACCGCGATATGCGCGATCGCTATAGCTTGTGGGATTGCGACCCAGTAGAATGTTCGTGGAATCAAAATGTTCCACCGGACCACGTTGCTCATCAATCACCTCACACAGACGCGAATCCAGGCGATCAATCACTTGACCGCTGATTGCCATCTCCACCGAGCTGCAGAGAGCGTGACCGATTCCATTTGTCCATGACCAGTATGGCCCCTTAGCTCCTGCAGTTGCGGCATTATTCTGGGGTGTCCAGATATCGGGGAGCTCCACAACCAGTGTAGCACGCGTAATGAGTTCTCCCAGAATTGGGAGTGTCACCGTCGCACGCCGACCGAAGTCCGCCAGGTTGTCAAAGTCCACGCGCCGCCACTGCGAGGCCCAACGGGTGCGTTTCTTGTAGACGAAAGAGTAATAGCGCGTATCCGGATTCCCCTTTTTGATATTCAGGCGTTCTATGTCCTGTAGGCCGTAGCCCACGAGCTGCAACATTGACGTTGGTGTTGCCGCCATTATCCCTATCTGGGATAACGGGCTTTAACTGGGAGAGGTGCGCGGGGGCTAAAGGTGATTGGGTGTTACCATCAATAAGTGGATCCGAGTACGATGACAGATATCTTAACAATCCGCGAATCCGAAGTTCTTGAGCGCCAGGCCACGCATCTGGTTGGCACGCTCGGTCATGTCAGTGAGGGCAAATCCACTCTTGTACGTGCCCTGACCGGTATCAAAACACAGCGCCATGCGAAGGAGCAGGAGCGTAACATCACGATTCACCTCGGCTATGCGAACTGCAAGGTGTATCAGAATGCGGTGACGGGTGAACTCCGCGCGACACAGACCCGTGATGCAGCACCGGGTGAGCCCTGGGTTCTCGTTGCGCATCTGAGCTGGGTGGACTGTCCTGGTCACGAAGCATTCCTGGCCACGATGCTCGGCGGTGCCTCCATCATGGACACTGCATGTCTCATCATCGCGGCAAATCAGCCGGTGATCCCACAGCCACAGACATTGGAGCATCTTATTGCCGCTGAGCTCATGGGTCTGGAGCGCATTGCTGTCGTGCAGAACAAGCTGGATCTGCTCACATTTGATGATGCAGAGAAGGCGCGTGATAAGATCCGCGACTTCGTCACTGATACATGTGCGGAGAAGGCACCGGTGTTTCCCATTTCTGCCCAGCATGGCTGGGGTGTAGAGCGTGTGTTAGAGTGGGTGACGGCTCTCCCGCCCCCTGAACGCCGCCTCCAGGAGCCTGCGCGCCTCACGTGTGTGCGCTCCTTTGACGTGAATCGGCCAGGACCTCTGACAGTGGATGGGCCTGGCCTGACGGGTGCGATCATCGGTGGGACGTTGGAACAGGGTGTATTGGCAGTTGGAGACTGGCTAGAAATTCGCCCAGGTATTCTCAAGCGCGGCCCTGGTGGAGAGGTGGTTGCACAGCCGGTGCTGACGCGTGTGCAGGGGATCCGATGCGAACAGACAGAGCTTCCCTATGCCGTTCCGGGTTCACTCATCGCTATTTCCACGGAATTGGATCCGGGCTTGTCCACTGCAAACGGTATGGTCGGACAGCGGGTGGGCGTACCAGGTACTCTGCCACCGATCGCCGGTGTTCTTGAGCTTAAGTTCCACAAGCTAAAGCGCGAACAGCATGAGTTCGGCAAGCATCGCGTGGGTGACAAGATCCGCATCTGCTCCAATGTGATGACCACGATGGCCACGATTGTGGAGATAGAGGACAAGCGTCACATCAAGGTGCGCCTGGAGAAGCCACTCTGCGTTGGCAGGGGCGAGCGTGTGGGTATTCTGCGCGCACATGAGGATGCGGGTCGCGAACTGTTGGAGGGTTCCGCTGAGGTGCGCAAGGTGAAGGAGTGGAAGTATGTCTGTGAGGCAGAAGGCTTGACTACTGCAGTAAACCCGTCACGTCGTATTGAATGGATTCCTGCAGTCAAGCCGGAGTTCACTATGCGACCCATCGGGTACTACGGGCTCCTAGAGGCGGTCATGGCACGCAAGGATGAGCTGTTGGGCGGTAAAACCCGGCTCCGCATTGAGGACCCACAGCTCACGCGCATCCCCAAACAGACAGTCCTCGGCAACTGGGCCACCATCAGCAAACAGTTTGATACGTCGCCTGTCAGTGATCTCCTGTATGAGAAGCATCTATATGATTATCTGCAGTCGGAGTTGTCTACTACCGCATCGGTGAACGGGCAGGGGCAGCTTCTGATTCGCGGTTTCTGGAAGCTGGAGGATATCAAGAGCTTATTGCGGAAGTACGTGATGACCTACAAGCAGTGCAGTCAGTGTCAGGGGTTCAACACGGGGCTTATCAAAGAAGGGCGTGTGGTAAAGGTGCGGTGTCTCCGATGCAATGCCGATAATGTTGTCAAGGAGTAGAGGGTGATGGGGGTTTTAATGTTTGTGGGTACGGTCTTCTTTTTGTATATCGGGGCCGTTACGGCCGCCTTTCTGCTGTTTGGCTGGATCGGAGGAGTGCTTGCTACAGCCTTCCTGTTGTTCGTTACTGCGAAGCTTGTGTTCTTCCTGTCGGCACTGGTTGCACCCCTTCTAGCACTGTAAAGTTGACCCATGGTGACCGCAAAAATCGCGGCCCTAAGTACGATGATGAATACAACAGTGCGTTTCTTCTATCCAGAGAGCCAGCCGGCTCTCAATGACATCGTCATCGCGGAAATCAAAGAACTTCGCGATGTGGCTGTCTATGGTACGCTGCCGGCGTACGGTAACTTGGAATTCATGATGCCAACCTCCGAGATCAATGTGCGGCGCGGCAAGCGCGTCGGTGATTACGTGCGCATCGGTGACCTGATTCCGACACAGGTGATCTCTGTAACGGGTGGGAAGATTGATACTTCCATGAAGCTCGTGCGCGATCAAGAGGCAAAAGAGGCCCTGGAGCGTTTCCATCAGAGCAACCGGGTGCATAACATTGTACGATGTGCACTGGGCCTCGGTGCATCCGATGCCGATATTCGGGGTGTATACGAACAGCATCTGTGGCCGCGGGTGGACTCCGATCTGTTCAGTTTCTTTGAAGGGATCCGCGGAGGTGTTGCGCCTCCTCCAGCATTCCCTACGTCAATTGTTGCAGAAATTATGACACGCATGCCAGCACCGGTGTTCACTGCATCGGCCGAGCGCACGATTCGCTTCGGGCAGCATCATGATGGGCTCGCGCGCCTCAATGCCGAACTCAAGCGCTTGGCTGCAATGGAGGGAATCCAGGTGTTCGTGGCCGCTCCACCAAAGTATAGAATTGTGGCATCTGCTAGCACACAGGAGGAGGCGGATGCACGTCTAGCAGCGGCCATCGCGGATATCCCGCAGCCGTGCTAAGGGCACTAACAACAGGCAATAAACAACTCATGTCAGAGAATACTCTTTTGTTTGTATACGGCTCTCTTCGCACTGATCATCATAACCATCATCGCCTGGCTTCTTCAGAGTTCCTGGGTACCTACAAAACAGTGGAACGATTCAAGATGTTCGGCCTGCGCTCTCGTGCATATCCTTATGCATTCTTTGATCCAGAGGGCATATCAGTTACAGGAGAGGTCTACTCTGTACGCCCAGCGCTTCTTGAACGTCTGGATGACATGGAAGGGCATCCTGGAGTCTATTGTCGGACACCTGTGCTCGTTCATGGTCGTGATGAACCAGTACACATGTACGTGTTAGTGGATGCGGGAATCAAGAAGACTCTACAGAAATATGGATCACTCAGCAGTCGGTTTATCCCTATTCCTTCGGGGGACTGGGCCGAGTTTACACACAACCGACAGACGCAAACCACCGCGCCGCCTTCTTAGATGTCGCAATGGCTTCACGCCGTAGATCTGAATCCGTTGACAGTGCCGTTTTCCCACAGAGCAAGAAGGAATGAACGCGGGTGTACCCCCACTGCTGCTGTGTTGCACCTGGGCGATGACCCGTGCGCCAGGCCGCCATACCGCGATTGTAGGATTCTCGCAGAAAGCGCTCGGGTACACCGGTGGCAGTGGCTTTTTCGGCCAAACTCTTGGCGTCTGGGAAACGCCGTGCCCACGCAGTTGTGTAGCCGCTGCGCCGGGTTTTGATCCCTCGGTCTGTTTTGAACCCAACATATGCCTTGGGGTCGCGCCATCCCATAGCACCAAACCGGCGAATCTCAGCGGCTCGCCGCTTCTTCCGTGTTTTGCTGAGACCAGCGTAGTATTTTGGCGGCCAGAGTTTCATTGGAGCCCCTTAC